>OKRZ01000477.1_pt1 | contig 30856 bp, 20 predicted proteins | sample 1601141 | NCBI WGS metagenome assembly OKRZ01 (sample SAMEA3541524, study PRJEB24748) | human gut metagenome | biome: human gut; feature: human-associated habitat; material: faeces | place: China | collected 2012
ACATGGCGGCGCTTTGGGATGTGAACAGCGTCACATCCTGAATGATTTCCTGTCGATAGATAGCGGCCAGCCCCTTTCCGGTTCCCGCGCACGAGAGGACTTCCGCCGCACAAGCGACGGCACACGCCAAATGCCGGAAATGCCAGAAAGGACTTTACTTATGCGGCGCAGCCCTGTATAATCATTTAAGATAGAAAATCGTCGAAAGACTATGCTGCAGGGCCATATGTCTGAGCGGGAGAGCCCCTATGATCGACCGACCGCACCCTTAAGGCAACACCGCGCAGTGAAAGCTGCGGTATTGCCTTAGCAGGACTGCGGTCAGTTTTTTTCTCTGCGAAAGGAGGGAGCATCGGTGAACCGCGTGTTCCGCGAGGAAAAGAAATATCTGATCTCGCTGCCGGAGGCGCTGCAAGCCTGCCATCGGCTCGCGCAGGTCATGCACGAGGACCCGCACAACGGCATAAGCGGCTACCCTGTCCGCTCGCTTTACTTCGATACGCTCGACGACAGGGACTTCCACGAAAAGGCTGCGGGCGTAGAGCTGCGGCGCAAGCTGCGCCTGCGCTGCTATGATCCGGCGGCAGACTTCGCCATGCTGGAGATGAAGCAGAAGCAGGGCGCAAGTCAGCTCAAGCGCTCTCTGCGCGTGACACGGGAGGATGCCCAAGCGCTCACGCGCGGCGACTATGCGCCGCTGCTGCGGTATCCGGAGTCTTTTGCCGCGGAGTGCTACGCGCTGATGCACAGCCGGTGCTATCGCCCCAAAACGATCGTAGAATACGACCGCAAGGCATTTATCGCCAAGGAGAACAAAATACGCATTACCTTTGACAGCCGCATTGTTTCCGTCGAGAGCTGCTTCGACCTCTTTTCACCGCGGCTGAACATGAACCCCGTGCTCGATCCGTACTGCGTGGTGCTTGAGGTCAAGTACAACGGCTTTCTGCTCGATTATCTTCGCGAGCTGATCAACAGCGTGGATCGCAGTGAGCTTTCTGTCAGCAAATATGTGCTTGCCCGCCAAAACGGATGTCAGACGAGGCTATAGGAGGAAAACACCATGAGACAACAGATCCTGAACCTTTTTACCACACCCCGCGATATGTCGTGGGAGGATATTCTGCTCAATATCGTCCTTGCCGCCGTGCTGGGCTTTTTTATCTTCCTGTCCTACGCCATCTCCCACCGCGGGACGATCTACAGCCGCAAGTTCAACGCCTCGCTCGTCATTCTCGCGGTGCTGACGGGGACGGTCATGACCGTCATCGGCAACAACATCGCGCTGTCTCTCGGTATGGTGGGCGCGCTGTCCATCGTCCGCTTCCGCACCGCCATCAAGGACTCGCGCGATACGGTTTATATTTTTTGGTCCATCATTGTCGGCATCTGCTGCGGCGTGGGCGATTATGCCGTGGCCTGCATCGGCAGCGCCGTGACCTTCGCGGTGATCCTGCTGCTCGGCTGCATCAAGAGCGATAACCGGATGCTGCTCATCATCCGCGCCCACCGCAGCAAGCAGGAGCCGATCAAGGCGCAGGTCTACAAGCTCTTTCGCGCCAAAGCGACGCTGCGTGTGGAAAACACGACGGAGGATACGGTCGAACTGATCTACGAGATCACGCAAAAGCTCCTGCGCCGCGCGGAGCTGACAACGCCGGACATTCCCGGCAGCATCTATTCGCTGGGAAGCATCGACTATGTCAATCTTGTCATGCAGAACGACGAGGTGTCGAACTGAGAAACCGGAAAGAGGGGAGCGGAGACGAACATGAAATACAAGCGAATGGCTCTTGCGGCCTGTGCGCTGCTGCTTCTCCTATCCGCAACAAACCTGTCAGCCGTGCTGACCGATGAGCACCCACGCTATCATCAGCATCTTGAGCGCCCCGCCTATACACCCTGCGCCGACCACGGAGAAGATCTGCTCTGCTCTCATCTGCCGCTCGTTCTCATCGACACCGGCGGCGCGGAGATCCCCGGCGTTCCCATCCGGAGCGGCGGCAGCGGCCGTGAGGACGATGCTTTCACCACGACCGCAGACGGCAGTACGCTGCTGCGCGCGTCCGTCTCGGTGGTGGATCATGCCGAGGGCAACAATCACCCCGACGACACGCCGACGCTTCAGAGCGTCATTGACATTCGAGTGCGAGGCAACTCCTCGCGCTATTTTGATAAGCACAGCTATCTTGTCAAGACGCTGACGGACGACGGTGCGGCCTCGCGCGATGTCGCCATGCTGGGGATGGATGCCTTCGACGAGTGGGCGCTGCATGGGCCGTACCTCGATAAGACGCTCATCCGCAATTATATGTGGTACAATCTTGCGGGCGAGATCATGGACTACGCGCCGAATGTGCGCTTCTGCGAGGTGCTGCTCAACGGAGTGTATCAGGGGCTTTATGTTATGACGGAGACTGTCAGCTCCGGCGCGGATGCCCGCTTGAAGCTCACGGAGCCGTCGAAGGACACCGTGCAGACGAGCTATGCTCTGCGCCTTGACCGCGGCAGCGGCAGCGAGGTCAAAAACATCGAGACCTTCTCCCAATACGCCCTGCGCAATCTGCAGGATATAGACATCGTCTATCCGGGAACAAAATGGCTTACGCCGGAGCGCGCGGCGTGGATCGCACAGGATTTCTCCGACTTTGAAAAGTCACTCTACTCCTATGACTATGATACCGAGCCCTATGCATGGTGGGAGCAGGCGGACATGAGCTCTTTCGTGGACTACTTTATCCTCAACGAGTTTACCTGCAACTATGATGCGGGCTGGCTTTCCACCTATATCTACAGGGATGTGCGCGGCAAATACAAAATGTGCATCTGGGACTTCAACTCTGCCTGTGACAACTACAGTCATCCGGTCGCAGAGCCGCAGCATTTTGAGCTGCAATACAATGTCTGGTACTATATGCTCAGCAAAGACGAGAAGTTCATAAACGCCGTCATCGACCGCTACCGCGAGCTGCGTCAGGGCATCCTCAGCGACGAGTATCTCTGCGCCTACATGGACGACGTTACCGCGTGGCTCGGCCCCGCCATCGACCGCAATTTCTCCGTCTGGGGCTACACGCTCGAAAAGGATATGCTCTCCCCCGCGTGGCGCAACCCGCACTCACACGCGGCTGCCGTCGCGCAGATGAAGCGCTTTTGCATCAAGCGCGGCGCGTGGATGGACGAGAATATCGACATTCTTCGCCAGTACAGCCACGAATCCAAAAACAAGAAATTCAACCACTGAGCCACCACACCATCGAGAAAGGAGGGCGGCGGCTTGAAAAGATTTCTCATCGTGCTCACCGCCCTGATCTTAGGCTATCTCGCCTACGACACCGCGCGCTACTACCTCGGCTGGCACATCGACCTTCAGCCGGACGCGCCGGTCAGCGCTTTCATGTCCACCGACGCGCAGCACCTTTATATGGACCGCGGCGCGGGACCGGAGGAGTTCACCGTCAAGGGCGTGAACCTCGGCGTGGGCATCCCGGGCGAGTGGGCGACGGACTACGCCGTCAGCAAGGAGACCTATCTGCGCTGGTTTGCCCAGATGCAGGAGATGGGCGCGAACACCGTGCGCGTCTACATTACGCTCCACGACGACTTCTACAACGCCTTCTACGAGTACAACACCGCGCGCGAGGAGGCGAACGAGGAACCGCTCTGGCTCATCCACGGCGTATGGGTGAACGACTATATCCAAAACTCCCACCGCGACGCCTATGACAAGGACTTTCTTGAGACCTTCGTCAGGGACGGGCGCACACTGGTCGACGTTCTGCACGGCAACAAGAAGATCTCGCTCGGACGCGGAACGGGCTCCGGCTTCTACACCAAGGACGTTTCCCGCTGGGTCATCGGCTATATTCTCGGTGTGGAGTGGGAGGATGTGACCGTCACCTACACCAACCACAAATACCCCGATCTGCCGCCCTATCAGGGAACGTACCTCTCCGCGACGGAGGACGCCTCCGCCTTTGAATCCATGCTTGCGCAGGTGGGCGACCGGATCATTGAATACGAGAGCCGCCGCTATAAGAGCCAGCGGCTCGTCGCCTTCTCCAACTGGCCGACCACCGATCCGTTCCTCTATCCGGAGGATATCACGACTTTCTTTATGAAGTGCGCGCAGGTGGATGTGGAGCATATCCGTGCGGAGGACGCCTTTCTTGCCGGTCAGTTTGCCTCCTACCATGTCTATCCCTACTATCCCGACTATCTCAACTATATCCTCAACCCCGCGGCGATGGACCGCACGCCCATCTGGGACGGCAAGGCCGTCATCTCCCGTGCGGAGACCGGTCCCGGCACGCCCATCGGTTCCGTGCTGCGCCGATCGGACTTCTACGATGAGACCGGCGCGGCGAACACCTACCTTGCCTATCTGCGCGCCCTGCGGCGGCATCACACGATGCCCGTCGTCATCTCCGAGTTCGGCGTTTCCACCGGGCGCGGCATGGCGCAGATCGACCGGAACACCGGACGCAATCAGGGCCATATGTCCGAGCAGGAGCAGGGGCAGGCGCTCGTGGACTGCTGGCGCGACATCACCGCGGCAAACTGCGCGGGCGGCTGCGTCTTTACCTGGCAGGACGAGTGGTTCAAGCGCACCTGGAACACCATGCACGCGGTGAACCTGCAGCGCACGCCCTACTGGAGCGACTACCAGACCAACGAGCAGTATTTCGGCCTGCTTTCCTTCGACCCCGGCGAGGAGGAAAGCGTCTGCTATGTGGACGGCGACCTCAGCGAGTGGACGGAGGAGGATAAACTCTTCGATACCGGCACGCGCGCCCTTTCGATGAAATACGACGAGAAGTTCATCTATCTGCTCGCCTATGAAAAGGGCTTTGCGAACGGACAGAAAACGCTCTACATCCCCATCGACACCACGCCCAAGACGGGCAGCACCTACTGCGAAAACTTCGGCCTGCGCTTTGAGGACCCGGTGGACTTCGTCCTCGCCATCGACGGCAGGGACAACAGCCGCCTCCTAGTGCAGGAGCGCTACGAGGTGCTGCGCGCCATGTTCTACCACGAAACGCACGACGCGGACGCCTACCTTGACCCGCCCGACGCGGACACGCCGCTTTTCAAGCCCATCAGCCTGATGCTCCAGACGGCGACGCCGCTGCTCACGGGCAACTGGCAGGCAAGCTCTGAGACCTACGAGACGGGCGATCTTGCCTACGGCAACGCGAACCCCGCCGCGCCGGACTACGATTCCCTCGCGGACTTCATCTTCGCGGGCGACTATGTGGAGCTGAAGCTCCCCTGGCAGCTTCTGAACTTTTCAGACCCCTCGCGCATGACCATCCACGACGATTACTATGAAAACTACGGTGTGGACTACATCACCATCGACACGATGTACCTTGGCCTTACCGACGGCGCGGCGCAGGAGCGCACGCCGCTCTATCCCGCGGCGCTCAAGGGCTGGGGCAATACGGTCAGCTATCACGAGCGGCTCAAGCCCTCGTACTACATTCTGCAAAAGCTCTGGCAGTAAAACACACAAGAAAGGAAGAACGCCGGTGTTTGTTCAAATCCTGATCTACGTCTATCTCGGCATCTGCGCCGGCATGATCCTCTTTAACATTGTAACGGCGCTCCTTTCGCGGCGCAGGGAGCATCGGTCCTTCTGCGACGGCATCCGCCTTGAGCTGACGGTCTCGCAGGAGCTTGACCGTCTCGCGGAGACCGGAGCGGTCAGCGAGAGGCATCTGCGCTTCATGGAGCGCAGACTGCGCCGCGTGAACGGCATGCCGGCCTTTGACGCCGCGCTGGAGCGCCTGTGCGTGAGGCGGCCAGAGCTGACCCGCTCCTATCTGACGGCGCTTAACGGTGTAATGATCGCGCTGGCAGAGGATTACTGCCGCCGCGAGGAGATCGAGGCGGCGTACTTCCCCTACATCATCAAGAAATACCGGCTGCTCGGCGGCGCGGACGACGCGCCGCTCAAGGAGGTGCTGCTCGAACTGCTGCACGAGCCGAGCATCTACTGCCGCGAGAATGCCATGCAGGCGCTCTACACGGCGGGCGATCCCGCCGTCCTTGTGCGTGCGCTGCGGATCATCGACGCAAGCAGCCTCTATTATCACAGCAAGCTCCTCTCCGACGGCTTGCTGAACTACACGGGCGACACATGGGAGCTTGCCGACGCGCTTTGGGAGGCGTTTGATGCGTTTCAGCCGTGGATGCAGGTGACGATCCTCAACTATTTCCGCTTTTCCTCCGGCGCATACTGCGAGAAAATACACGCGCTCCTCAACGACGGCGCGCGGGACGACGAGGTGCGCTTTTCCTGCCTGCGCTACCTCGGACACTACCCCTATCCCCCCGCCTACGCCGATCTGCTGCGCTATGCGACGCCCTCGGAAAACGCGCGCTGGGAGTATGCAGCCATCGCCTCGTCGGTGCTGGCGAGCTATCCCGGGGCGGAGACTGCGGCGGTGCTGGAGAGGAACCTCTATCATCCCAACTGGTATATCCGCTTCAACGCGTCAAAAAGTCTGGAGCAGCTCGGCTTCGGCTACCGCGATCTGATCGACGTGATCGAGGGGCACGACCGCTACGCCTCCGAGATCCTGCGCTATCGCTTTGATGTGCGGGAGCTGGAGGAGCGAAAGGAGGACGCAGTATGTACGACGGTATAAAGCTGTTTCTTGAGTGGGTGGGCTATTTCTTTATCGCTTATCTGATCGGCTACTCGACCTTTCTGTTTCTGTCGGTCGTCGTCGGCTCACTTGAGCTGTACAAGCACCGCCGGCAGGAAATGTTCAAAAGCATTCTGCCCTCGGATTACTACCTGCCCATCAGTATCATCGTTCCCGCCTACAATGAGGAGGTCACCGTGGCAGACACCGTGCGCTCGCTGCTGACGCTGGAATACCGCGCCTATGAGATCATTGTGGTGGACGACGGATCGAAGGACCGCACCTCGGAGGTGTTGGCCGAGACATTTGATATGCACCTTGTTCACCGGCCCATTCGCCGGCCGATCAACTGTCAGCGCGAGGAATACGTCTATGAGACACGCGCACAGAAGGTACCGGTGACGCTCATCCGAAAAAAGAACGGCGGCAAGGCAGACGCGCTGAACATGGGCATCAACGCCGCAAATTTCCCGTACTTTATCTGCATGGACGCGGACTCCGTTCTGCAGTACGACTCTCTGCGCCGCATCGCCCAGCCGATATTGGAAAACGGCAATGTGGTGGCGGTTGGCGGCATCGTCCGCATCTCCAACGATGTTGAGCTGGAAAACGGACGGGTGAAGCATTACCGGCTGCCGCGCAGCATCCTCGCTTTCATGCAGGTGCTGGAATATGACCGTTCGTTTCTTGCCTCCCGCATCCTCTTTGACCGCTTCAACGGCTCGCTCATCATTTTCCGGCGCGTTCGGGCTGTTCAAAAAGGATACCGTCATCGCGGCAGGGGGCTATGACAGCGGAACGATGGGCGAGGATATGGAGCTTGTGGTCAAGCTGCACGAATACTGCACGGTCAACAACATCGACTATGCCATTCGCTACGCATCCGACGCGATCTGCTGGACGCAGGCGCCCGAGCGGCTGCGCGATCTGTGCAAGCAGCGCAAGCGCTGGCATCTGGGCCTGTTCCAGAGTATGTACAAGCATCGCGTCATGTTTTCCAATTACAGGTTCGGCGCGGTGAGCTTTGTATCCTATTTCTATTTCCTCATTTACGAGCTGCTTTCGCCGTTTATCGAGGTCTTCGGCGTGTTCACGATGGTGCTCGCATGGTGGTGCGACCTCATCAACGTGCCGTTCATGCTGCTCTTTTTCCTGATCTACGCTGTGTTTGGCTCGGTCCTGACGCTTACCGCCTTTTTCTCGCGCATCTACACGGCGGACCTCACGCTCTCGTTCGGCGACGGCCTCAAGGCCGTCTGTCTGTGTCTCTTTGAGCTGGTGTTCCTGCGCTTTATTCTCGCATGGGTGCGCTGCACGGCCTTTATCGGCTATAGGAAGAAAAAACTCAGCTGGGGGCGCATCGAGCGCCGCAAGATCGATTTGAAATAGAGGGGGTGCCGCCTGTGCGCCGAAAAAAGCTCTTGGAAATCACGCTCTGCGCCGTGCTGACGATCGGAGCGTTGCTGTGCTGTATGCAGGATGCAAGCGCGAGGGAGACGCTTCTGATCTCGGGAAACGCCGATCTCTATCCCATCGAGTCCTATGACCGCGGCAGAGAATGCTATGTCGGATTGCTGCCGGAGCTGTACGAGCGCCTGAGTGAGCAGACAGGGTACGATCTTGTCTATCTTCCGTACAGCAAGAACACAACGCAGGCGCAGCAGACCGCAAACCGGCAGGCGGACATTATTTCCGCCTATCCCTCCGGCACGGTCGACAGCGGCGCGATGCGCCGTCAAGTGCTGCTCTGCACGATAGAACATGACGGCGCAGAGCGCGCGATATATGTTGGCTTTACCAACGCACTCACGCCGGAACTGGCCGGCGCGCTTGCACAAGCGCTGGAGGACCTCTCCGGTGCGGAGAGCATCGGCGTCCTGGCAGACTATATGAATAGCAGCGGCGCGGAAGCCTACCGTACCAGGTGGCTCATTACGCTCGCCGCATTGATCGCGGCGATGCTTGCCGCGGCGGTCGCGCTGATAGTCTTTGCGCGCAAAAAGCGTGCCGAGCAAAAGGCCAACGCCCTCATCGACCCGCGCTACGGCATCGGCAACGACGGGTATTATCTGAACTGCATGGAAACGCTTATCCCCGCCCCGCTCAGAAGCATCGTCTATGTCTTCTGCATCGGCTGCGATATGCCCTCGCTCGAACGGCGCTTTGGCGAGGCGGAGCGCGGGGAGATCTTCTCCCGCGCGGCGGAGTATCTGCGCCTTGGCTGCGGACGCGAGGAATACCTCGCCTGCGTGGGGCGCGGGATGTTCGCGCTCGTGTGTCAGTGCGGCAGCCGCGAGGCGGCACAGCAGCGCGCCGAGGGGCTTATCCGCGGGCTGGACGGCTACCTTGCGGGCTTCCGCGCCGAATATGCCGGCGCGTTCCGCGCGGGCATCTGCTCGCTGTCGGAAAACCCCGACTGCGGCGCCGAGGCTGCGCTCTACAACGCGCGCCAGGGCTGTGCCCACGCGTTCCGCACGGAAACGCCCTGCGCGTTCAGCACGCGCGGCATGATCGACGAGAGCGAGCAGCTCGAGCGTCTGCGCGGCAGCATGAGCAAGGCGGTGGAAAAGGGCGAATTTGAGCCGTACCTCCAGTTTGTTGTCGATCGTGCCGGCACAGTCGTCGGCGCGGAGACCGTCTCGCGCTGGCAAAATCCGGAGGAGGGACTGCTCATGCCCTCAAAATACATCGACCTGATGATCCGCGCCGGCACGATCACCGAGCTGGATCTCTATATGCTCCGCTGCGCGTGCGTGCAGCTCCAGACGTGGAAGCGGGAGGGGCGCGGGACGCTGTGGCTCTCGTGCAACTTCACGCGCCAGTCCATCGCAGACGAAAAGATCCTCGCGCGCGTGCACGAGATCGTCGAGCAGTACGACTTTACGCGCGACCGCCTTGTGGTGGAGCTGACGGAGGACTCCTACGCGCACGACCGCGAGGCGGCGCTGCGGACGATCGAGGGGCTGCACGCGATGGGGCTTCGCATCGTGCTGGACGATATCGGCGCGGGCTATTCCTCGCTCTCCGACCTGAGCACCTACCCAATCGACGGCGTGAAGATCGACCGCAGCATCGTGATCGAGTCTGCCTTGCCGCGTGCCCGCGCGCTGCTGGAGGGCATGATCCGTCTTTCGCACGACATGGGCATCCGCGTGCTGTGCGAGGGCGTGGAGGACAAGGCAACGTGCGACGCCGTGCTTGCGGCGGGCTGCGACTTCATTCAGGGCTTTTATTTCTCGCGCGTCCTGCCCGGGCGCGAAGCGGAATCCTTCCTGCGCAGCCTGGCGGCGCGCGACAGGGAGGAAGGATAAAGGAGAAATGAACATGGTCAACAAGAAACGAGTAGGCATGATGGTGGCGGTCACGCTCCTGACCGGCGTGCTGCTCTTCTGTTCGGTCTTTTTCCTCGTCCGGCGGGCGAATCGTGAGATCACACAGCGCTCCTTTGACGAATTGGCTACCGCGACGCGCCAGATCGCAAAGGATCTTGCCGACGCGGCGAACGCGGACCAGACCATCCTCTCCGCCATGGCGGAGCTGATCGCGGGGCATGACGAGCGTGACAATGACGCGGTGCTGCGCATCATGAAATCCTTCAGCCTCAGTGAGACCTTTGTCTCCACCGTCGCGCTGCTGCGACCCGACGGCACGCTGCTGCTGACCGACGGCACCCGCTGCGACGTTTCCGACACATTCGATTTTGAAACAGAGGCGGCGCGGGGCGCGTACATCTCAGACCGCGTGACAAGCTACTTTGCGCCGGAAAAGCTGGTGGTGCGCAACGTCGTGCCGGTGGTGCGCGACGGCGAGACCGTCGCCATCCTCTACGGCGTCGTCCTCCTGCAGGAGCTTTCCCGAAACTATCAGATCGACCTCTACAACGGCAATGCCTTCCTCCTTCTTGTGGACGGCAACAACGGCGACATCCTGCTGGATACCTGGCACGACTCGCTCGGCAACCTCTCGGAGCTGCGCGGGCGCAAGATGCTCAAGGGCTTCACCTACGAGCAGGCGATGGAGAATATCCCCAAGGGCATCGGCGGCGATATGTGCACCGTCTCCCAATCCACGGGGCTGACGATCTACCTGCACTACGAGCCGGTCGGCATCAACAACTGGAGCGTCGTGCTCGGCGTGAGCGAGGCGGAGGCGCTGGCGGGCACGCGCGGCGTGGTGGAGACGCTTTCGATGATGGCGATCATCGTTACCGCGCTGCTGCTGAGCTATCTTGGCTTTATGGTCTGGTATCTCACCTCGGCGCGGCGCGGCGTTTACCGTATGAGCATTACGGACCAGGGCACGGGCCTGATGAACCGTGTCGCCTATGAGAAGTGTCTGCGCAAGAACGACCAGCGCGTCATCGCTCCGGCCGCCTGCATTTATATCGACGCGAACGGCCTGCACGAGATCAACAACGAGCGCGGTCACGAGGCGGGCGATCAGCTGCTGCGCGCGGTCGCAGAGCGTCTGCGGGAGCAGTTTCCGAGGGACGATCTCTACCGCATCGGCGGCGACGAGTTCGTCGTGTTTCCCGCGCCGGCGGCAGAGGCGGAATACGAGGCGCGGATGCGGGCGGTTTCTGAAAGCCTTGCCGCGCAGGGCTACAGCATCTCCTACGGCATCGCCGTCTGCGAGGCGGCAAACGGGCTAAGAGAGCTGGTCCGCGAGGCGGACGAGAAGATGCTCGGGAGCAAGCGCGCCTACTACGCCGAGCACGATCGCAGAAGGCTGAGATAACGCCAAGACGATAAAATGACCGCCGGACGATACCGGCGGTCATTTTGTCGTCCAACCAACAAAACCGCTTTAGAATATCGTTCATGATAAGTCCCCCTCTCCGCATAATCTCAACCCTTATTTTCTTAGAGATGAGCAAAACAAACCCTAAAACAAAAGGGCGAATGGTCATCTTATTTTTTATACGCATTGAGGCTTAAAGTAACTGTGATATTGGTGATTGGAAAAGAGTGTTCATTTGCAATTCTAAGGGGTGCCCACGATGTTTGCCGCGAAAACCTGTGGAAAGCGTGATAGGGGTGAAATTTTCAACGACTGGCAAAGGCATTTTAAGGGGAAATAGTCAATAACCAAGGCACTGTTTCTGCAAGAATTTTGAGCAAAAAAGGCTTGCAATTCAAGAAAATCTCGTGTACGATGCCATCCCAATTTTGAAAGCGGAGGTATGGTTTATGTGCAAAGAGAAGGAAATCACTGTGCTCAAGGTCAGGCCTCATAAGAAACCGGAGGTAGTCACCCTGAAAAATGAGTTGTCGGCTCTGCAAGAAGCCGTGAGCAGTGGAGTGAAGGACTACCATCACCTGATCCAGTTGGTCGGCGCGGAAGAAGGCGTAGACCTGCTCCTGAACGATGAGGGTACCTTCTTGTCGCGGCCGCGGTCGGCGGGATCGTTGTGCTGATCGGCAAAATTTGACAGCGGAAGAAAAAAGGTTCCCAAGCCATTGGCTTGGGAACCTTTTTCGCATCGCCGCGTGATACAGAGGATCAAAGGAGAGGTTCATAAAGAAGTTTGGAAGAGATCGTTTCAGATACGGCTGCGGATCTCCGCACCCATGGCCTTGCAGCCGACGAGTTGGCAGTTTTCCTGCATGATGTCGCCGCAGCGGAAGCCCGAGCGCAGCGTTTTATCCACCGCGCGCTCGATGGCGTCGGCCTCGGCGGCCATGTCGAAGCTGTAGCGCAGCATCATTGCGGCGGCCAGGATCGTGCCGATGGGGTTCGCCTTGTCCTGTCCCGCAATGTCCGGCGCGGAGCCGTGGATGGGCTCGTAGAGTCCGTTCGTGCCGTCGCCCATGCTGGAGGACGGGATCATGCCGATCGAGCCCGTGATCTGGCTCGCCTCGTCGGAGAGGATGTCGCCAAAGAGATTTTCGGTCACGATGACGTCGAACTGGCTCGGGTCACGCACGAGCTGCATCGCCGCGTTGTCGACATACATGTGGCGAAGCTCGACATCGGGGTAGTCCTTCGCGACCTCTGTGACCGTCTTGCGCCAGAGACGCGAGGTGTCGAGCACGTTGGCCTTGTCGATGGAGGTGACGCGCTTGCGGCGCTTGCGCGCGGTCTCGAACGCGACGCGCGCGACACGCTTGATCTCGTGCTCGGAGTAGGCCATGATGTCGGTGGCTTTCTGCTCGCCGTTCGCCTCTTCCGTGCGGTGCTCGCCGAAGTACACGCCGCCGATGAGCTCGCGCACGACGACGAGGTCGATGCCGCCTTCCGCGATGTCGGCGCGCAGCGGGCAGGCGGCGGAGAGCTCGGAGAACATCTTGGCGGGGCGCACATTTGTATAGAGACCCATGCCCTCGCGCAGCTTGAGCAGACCGCGCTCGGGACGGTTGGCGGCGGGCTGATTGTCCCACTTCGGGCCGCCGACCGCACCGAGCAGCACGCTGTCCGCGTTGCGGCAGGTCGCTAAACTCGAATCCGGCAGCGGCACGCCGAATTTATCGATGGCGTTGCCGCCCATCGGCGCGTCGACGTAGGTGAAGGTGTGGCCAAACTTCGCGGCCACGGCGTCTAAAACGCCCATGGCCTCGGTGACGATCTCGGGGCCGATGCCGTCGCCCTTGATGATGGCAATGGTCTTGTTCATTTCGCCGCCTCCTTTGCCTTGAGCGAGGCCATCAGGCCGCCGCGCGCGATCATGTCCTTGATAAACGGCGGGAAGGGCTCGGCCTGATACGTCGTGCCCTTTGTCACGTCTGTGATGACGCCGGTGTCGAAGTCGACTGTTACCTCGTCGCCGTTTTCGATCTCCGCGCTCGCGGCGGGGCACTCCAAAATGGCGAGGCCGATGTTGATAGCGTTGCGGTAGAAGATGCGGGCGAAATTCGCCGCGATGACGCAGGAGATGCCGCTCGCCTTGATGGCGACGGGTGCGTGCTCGCGCGACGAGCCGCAGCCGAAGTTTACGCCCGCGACCATGATGTCGCCGTCTTTGACGCGGTGGATGAAGTCCTTGTCGATGTCCTCCATGCAGTGGGAGGCGAGCTCCTTGTGGCTCTGGGTGTTCAGATAGCGCGCGGGGATAATGACGTCCGTATCGACGTGATCCCCATACTTATGGACAATGCCATGTGCATTCATTTGTTCATGACCTCCTCCGGATGAGAAATGTGGCCGGTAATACCAGATGCCGCGGCGACAGCCGGAGAGGCGAGGTAGACCTCGCTGTCGACGTGGCCCATGCGGCCGACAAAGTTGCGGTTGGTGGTGGAAACGCAGCGCTCGCCGGCGGCGAGAATGCCCATATAGCCGCCGAGGCACGGCCCGCATGTGGGCGTGGAGACGATGCAGCCCGCGTCGAGGAAAATATCGGTGTAGCCCTCGTGCATGCAGGCGCGGTAGACCTCCTGCGTGGCGGGGATGATGATGCCGCGGACGTTCGGGGCCAGGTGATGCCCCTTTAAGATCGCGGCGGCGGCGGCCATGTCAGGGAGCTGGCCGTTCGTGCACGAGCCGATGACGATCTGGTCGATGGCGATGTCGCTGCCCTCGCGCGCGCTGTGCGCGTTTTCGGGCAGGTGCGGCCAGGCGACCGTGCAGTCGACCTTGCCAAGGTCGATGTCGATGACGCGCTCGTATTCTGCATCGGGGTCGGCCTCGAACGCTGTCCGGGGGCGGTCCACGCGGCCCTCAACATAGGCGCGCGTCACGTCGTCGACGGGGAAGATGCCGTTTTTGCCGCCCGCCTCGATGGCCATGTTGCAGATCGTCAGGCGGTCGTAAATCGTGAGGTTCTTGACGCCCTCGCCGGAAAATTCGATGGACTGGTAGCGTGCGCCGTCCACGCCGATCATGCCGATGAGCGTCAGGATGACGTCCTTGCCGGAGACAAACGGGCGGAGCTTGCCGGTGAGATTCACCTTGATGGCGGACGGGACCTTGAACCACGTCTCGCCCGCGGCCATGGCCGCGCCCATGTCGGTCGAGCCGACGCCGGTGGAGAACGCGCCGAGCGCGCCGTAGGTGCAGGTGTGCGAGTCCGCGCCAATCACGGCCTCGCCCGGGGCGACAAGCCCCTGCTCGGGCAGCAGCGCGTGCTCGATGCCCATCGTGCCGACATCGTAGAAGTGGTCGATGTCGAAGCGGCGGGCAAAGGTGCGGCACTGCTTGCACTGCGTGGCGGACTTGATGTCCTTGTTCGGTGCGAAGTGGTCCATTACCATCGCGATGCGGCTCTTGTCGAAGACCTTTTCAAAGCCCGCGGACTCAAACTCGTTGATGGCCACGGGGGTCGTGATGTCGTTGCCGAGGACGAGGTCGAGCTTTGCCTGGATGAGCTGGCCCGCGCGCACGCTCTCAAGTCCTGCGTGCTTGGCGAGAATTTTTTGCGTCATTGTCATGCCCATGTCGCGTTTCTCCTTTCAGTTGCCGGATTCCATGATCTTGTTGATGCCGTTGACATAGGCGCGGATCGACGATTCGATGATATCGGTCGAGAGGCCCGAGCCGGTGTACGAGCGCCCGTCGGGGCCGGAGACCTTGACCACGGCCTCACCGATGGCGTCCTCGCCGTCCGTGACGGCGTTCAGGCTGAAGCTCTCGAGCTTCACGTCCATTTGGAGCATGCGGTTGATGGCCTTGAACGAGGCGTCCAGCGGGCCTGTGCCGATGGCGACGTCTTCGATCTGCTCGTCGCCGCGCTGGAGCTTGATGCACGAGATGTTCGGTACGCCGTGGCCCGTGTTGACCACATGACTCACGAGCTGGCAGCTGCCCTGCACCGCGGCCTGACGGTGGAGCACGAGCGCCTCAATATCGCTGCTCGTGATGCTCTTTTTCTTGTCGGCGAGATCCTTGAAGCGGGTGAACACACTTTCAAGCTCCTCGTCGCTCAATTCGTAGCCCATGGATTCGAGCTTTTCACGCAGCGCGTGCTTGCCGGAGTGCTTGCCGAGCACCATCGTGTTCTGCGGGATGCCGACGTCGGTGGAGTTCATGATCTCGTACGTTCTTGCATTGGCAATGACGCCGTGCTGATGGATGCCCGACTCGTGCGCGAAGGCGTTCGCGCCGACGATGGCCTTGCTCGGCGGGATGGGCACGCCCGTGATGTTGCTCAGCAGCTTGCTCGAGCGGTAGATCTGCTTGGTGTTCACGCCGGTCTCGGCGTCGTAGAAGTCCTTTCTCGTGCGCAGCGCCATGACGATCTCTTCAAGGCTCGCGTTGCCCGCGCGCTCGCCGATGCCGTTGACCGTGCATTCGACCTGCGTCGCGCCCGCGCGGACGCATTCGAGCGAATTCGCGACCGCCATGCCGAGGTCGTTGTGGCAGTGGACGGAGATGTCGACATGCTCGACGCCCTCGATGTTTTTGCGCAGGTACGTGATGAGGTCATACATCTCCTGCGGCGTGGAGTAGCCGACGGTATCGGGTACGTTCAGCGTCGTCGCGCCCGCGGCGACGGCAGTGGAGTAGCACTGGGCCAGAAACGACCAGTCGGAGCGGGAGGCGTCCTCGGCGGAAAACTCGATGTCATCGCAATAGCTCTTGGCGTAGGCGACCATCTCGCGGATGCGGTCGATGACCTGCTCGCGCGTCATCTTGAGCTTGTACTCCATGTGGATGTCGCTCGTCGCAAGGAAGACATGGATGCGGGGGTGGTTCGCTTCCTTCACGGCGTCCCACGCCGCGTCGATATCGCCCTTGGCGCAGCGCGCGAGCGAGGCGACCGTGCAGTTCGTCACCGCGGCGGAGATGGCCTGCACGCTCTTGTGGTCCATCGGAGACGCGATGGCGAAGCCCGCCTCGATCACGTCGACGCCCAGCTTTTCAAGCTGGCGGGCCATTTCGATCTTTTCCGTCAGATTCATGCTGCAGCCGGGGGACTGCTCGCCGTCTCTCAGGGTCGTGTCAAAAATTTTAATGCGTTTCATGGTGTGTTCCTCCTGCTCTTTTTTCTCTCGCATAGCAACAAAAAAAGCCTTCGTCTCTTCCCTTGAAGAGACGAAAGCTCAAAACTTCCGCGGTACCACTCTTGTTGGCATAAAATATGCCCGCTTTCTGCATCGGCTTAAAATCAAGCGAATGCGCCTCGTTGGTAACGGTGAGGAGATCCGGCTGCGCCTAAACGAAAATCGTCTCAGCGGAGCTACTCAGGGGCCAGTGACATCATCCCGCTCTGCATTGCCTCGCAGCGACCGGCAACTCTCTGAAGCGTCTGTAGGACGAATTTTTCCCCGTCATGGTATTTGTGAACTATGAGATTTAATGATGCTACTATAATCGCCCGCCCCCGCTTTGTCAAGCAGGGAAAAAGAAATTTGCGCTTTGACAAAAAACCGCGCGGCGGAAAAACATATTTTGCGCACTTTGAACGGAGAAAAAGGCGGGAGAGCAAAAGAAAAGGGAACGCGCAAGCGTTCCCTTTTTTGCCAAAATTTCTTACCTGCCGCCGAAGATCAGGCTGCCGAGCCCCGTGGAGGTCAAAAACAGGATGAGCATGACGACAGGGACGACATACTTCATCATCATGCTGTAGAGCTTGGCGCGGCCGAAGTGCTCGCCGTTTTTCTCGACCTCGGCAATGATCCATTTCGGACCCACGACCCAGCCGACCAAAATGCTCGTGAGCAGGCTGATAAACGGCATCAGGAAGCTGTTGCTGATGTAGTCCATCACGTCGAGCAGCTGCGCGGTCGAGCCGTTGGGCAGCGGGAGCTCGAAGTAGAGCGCGTTGTAGCCAAGGCAGATGAGCACGGCGGTGACGAGCGAGTAGACGCCCACGGCGGCGCACATCTCCTTGCGCGACTTGTGGAAAATCTCTATGCAGTTGGCGACAAGCGTCTCCATGACGGACACGCAGCTCGTCAGCGCGGCGAAGCCGAGCGCGAGGAAGAACACCGCGCCCACGACGCGGCCCACGCCGCCCATCGCGGCGAAGACCTTCGGCAGGCTGATGAACGTCAGGCTCGGGCCGCTGGCCATGCCGTCAGTGCCGAGAAAGACATAGACGGCGGGGATGATCATGAGGCCCGCGAGGAACGCGACGCCCGTGTCGAAAATTTCGATCTGGTTGTTGGCCTTGTTGAGGTCGACGTCGTCCTTGACGTAGCTGCCGTAGGTGATCATGATGCCCATGCTCACGCTGAGGGAGAAAAAGAGCTGGCTCATCGCGTCGAGCGCGATGTTCAAAAAGCGCGGGACGGTCAGGCCCGTGAAGTCGGGCTTAATGTAGACGAGCAATCCTTCGATACCCGTGCGCGTCATGCCGCTCTCGTCGGTGTAAGAGAGCGTGAGCGAGAAGATGGCGATGCCGATGATGAGAAGGAGCAGACCCGGCATGATGTAGCGGGAGTATTTTTCAATGCCCTTTTCTACGCCGCAGTACACGACCCACGCCGTCAGCGCCAAAAAGATCAGCATGAAGACGATGGGCGAGACGGGGGAGGTGATGAACGAGGTGAAGAACCCGTCCTGCGCGGCGGCATCGCCGCTTGAGACGAGGTAGAGGGTAAAATACTTCGTGATCCAGCCGCCGATGACGGAGTAATACGTCATGATGAGCGTGGGGACGAGGAAGGTGAGGTAACCCAAAAACTTCCACTTCTTGTTGAGCGTTGCAAAGGCATTGAGGGCGTTCTGCTTCGTGCGGCGGCCAATGGCTACGTCAGTCGTCAGCAGGGTGAAGCCGAATGTCAGCACCAGCACCAGATAGACGAGCAGGAACAGTCCGCCGCCGTCCTTGGCACAGAGATAGGGGAAGCGCCAGATATTGCCGACGCCCACCGCGCTGCCCGCCGCAGCCAGCACAAAGCCGAGCGAGCCGCTGAAACTACTGCTTTTTTTCATGTTCGATTCTCTCTTTTTTTTCATGTAAATGGAATGACTAATGCCCCATTATAGCAGAAGAAACCGAATTGGCAAGGGGAGAAGCGCTGAAAAATGCAGGAATTCTTGCGAAAATGTGAAAAAATATCTCATCAGCGGCTTGCTGATGAGATATTTTATTCATAGCAGGATTAGATTTTGTCATGGCCGGCGGCTTCGTCGGTGAAGACGGCCTCGAATTCCTCAGCGCTCATCGTCTCGTGCGCAAGCAGGAATTCCGCCACGGCGATGAGGTGCTTCTGATCGCGCGAGAGGATGTCCTCGCAGCGCTCGTAGGCCGCGTCGACGATGGACTTGACCTCCTCGTCGATCTGTGCGGCGACCTGCTCGGAATACGGCTTGGCCTGCGCCATCGAGCGGCCGATGAAAATTTCATCGTGGCCGGATTCAAACGAGATCGAGCCAAGCCTGTCGCTCATGCCGTACACCGAGACCATCTTGCGCGCGATCTGCGAGGCGCGCTGGATGTCGTTCGAGGCGCCGGTCGAAATGTCGCCGAGCATCAGCTTCTCCGCCACGCGCCCGCCGAGCAGCGAGACGATCTGCTCTTCCATATAGCGCTTGGACTGGTACGAGCGGTCCTCCGTGGGCAGCGAGATCGTCATGCCGCCCGCGCCGCCGCGCGGGACGATCGTGATCTGGTGCACAGGGTCGTGCGTCGGCAGCGCGTGCATCACGATGGCGTGACCGGCCTCGTGATAGGCGGTCAGCTTGCGCTCGTGCTCGCTGACGACGCGGCTCTTCTTCTCGGGACCTGCGATGACCTTGATCTCCGCCTCGGAGAAGTCGGACATCGTGATGAGCTTGCTGCCGCGGCGCGCGGCGAGCAGCGCCGCCTCGTTCGAGAGGTTCTCGAGGTCCGCGCCCGTGAAGCCGGGCGTTCCCTTGGCGACGGTGGAGAGGTCCACATCCTCGGCAAGGGGCTTATTCTTGACATGGATCTTCAGGATCTCCTCGCGGCCGCGGATGTCGGGAAGCCCCACGTAGACCTGACGGTCGAAGCGGCCCGGGCGCAGCAGCGCGGGGTCGAGGATGTCGGCGCGGTTCGTCGCCGCCATGACGACGACGCCCTGATTCGTACCGAAGCCGTCCATTTCGACGAGCAGCTGGTTGAGCGTCTGCTCGCGCTCGTCGTGGCCGCCGCCGAGGCCCGTGCCGCGCTGGCGGCCCACGGCGTCGATCTCGTCGATGAAGATGATCGCGGGGGCGACCTTTTTCGCCTGTTCGAAGAGGTCGCGCACGCGGCTCGCGCCGACGCCGACATACATTTCGACAAAGTCAGAGCCGGAGATCGACAAAAACTGCACGCCTGCCTCGCCCGCGACCGCGCGGGCCAGCAGCGTCTTGCCCGTGCCCGGAGGGCCGACAAGCAGCACGCCCTTGGGGATGCGCGCGCCGAGGTCGATGAACTTGCCCGGCGCTTTCAAAAAGTCGACGATCTCCTGCAATTCCTCTTTTTCCTCATCCGCACCGGCGACGTCAGAGAACGTCGTGGGGCGCTTGTTGTCTCCGCCGGTCTTGAACGACGCCGTGCCGAATTTTGCCATGCGGTCGCCGCCGCCTCCGCCCGCGGAGCGGACGGAGAGGAAGTACCAGATGGCGAAAATGCCGAGCACCGCTAAAATATAAGGTGCGAACATCGCGACATAGTTGATCGAGTGGTCGGCGGTGAAGTCGTAGTCCTCAATGATGCCGTCGGCCTTCTGCTGCTCGATGAGCTCGCCTAAGTCGTCATAGAAGAGCGTCACGCTGAAAAGGTCCTTTTTGAGATCCGTTTTGCCGTCGATGGGCTCGCGCAGCTTCATGCGCAGCGTGGTGTCCGTCACCGTGAAGGCCGAGACCTGCTCGGATTCGAACAGCTCGCGTACCTCGGCATACGACGGTTCGGCCTCCACCGGCTTGTTCATAAAGCCGTAGACGCCGACGAGCACCAGCAGCACCAGCAGATACGGCAAAAGATTGGGACGCTTGGTCTGTTGAGTCAATGGGTGTTCCTCCTTGCTGATTCAAAAAAAGAGGCAAGGCCTCTTTTTTTGAGAAAGATTCGCTGCGTTTTGTGCCTCGGTTGTCCGCTGAAAGCGAACAATTCGACACAACACTCCGCGCAAGGTGTTTTCTGCCACGCACATGTCGCGGCAGAAAACAGATTTGAATTGATTTCGTGCCGTGCGCGGCACGAAACTCTGCGAGGCTTTTTGAGGAGCCAGAAAGATCAATTTTCAGAATAAACCTCGGGCTTGAGCACGCCGATGTACGGCATATTGCGGTACTTCTGGGCGTAGTCGAGGCCGTAGCCGACGACGAATTCGTCGGGCACTTTAAAGCCTGCGAGGTCGGCGGCGATGGGCTTGGTGCGGCGGGCGGGCTTGTCGAGCAGCGTCACGACGGTCACGCTGGAAGCGCCCTTGGTCATAAAGTAATTCTTGAGGAAGTAGAGCGTGTTGCCGGAGTCGAGAATGTCCTCGATGACGACGATATCGCGGCCCGTGATGTCCTGCTGGAGATCGCGCGTGATCTGCACGACGCCGGACGAGGTCGTCGCGTTCTGATAGGACGAGACGGCGATGAATTCAATGTCGCTCTTGAGCTGGCAGGCGCGCACGATGTCGGCCATGAAGATGAAGGAGCCCTTCAGCACGCCGAGAAACAGGGGATTTTTGTCCTTGAGGCGTTCGTAGAGCTCGTCGCCCATCTCCTGCACGCGCGTTTTGAGCTGCTCCTCGGAATACAGTACCTTCAGGATGTCCTGATCCATATTGCTCTTAGCCATAGCTTTTTTCTCCACTTTCTTTTTATTCGTATTTGTTGTATCTGATGCGGCATTCCGCCGCAGGTCGCACAAATTGGCGTTATCGGGGGACGACGCGCACGAAGCACGCCATGTTCCCGCCTTTCGGCAGGAAAGTAACGTCCGTCCCCAGCCGCCACACGGCGGCAAGCCGGCCGCCCACATAAAGGGCGGGGAGCGCGTCGCGCTCGGTGAGGGAGAGCTTTCGGTCGACGCACAGCCGCTTGACGCTGCGCGCGCCGTTCGCGCCTTGAAGCATTAAGCGCGCGTTCAGGTCGCACGGGGCGACGGTGATGATCTCACCGTCTTCCGGCACGCGGAGCGAAATGCCCTCGCCGTCGGGCTTATGCAGCAGCGTCAGCTCGAAATTGCCCCATGGGAGGGGAACGTTTTCCACAAGCGCCGCCTTTGGCAGCGCGGCGGGGGAGAACGCCATCGTCAGCGCGCCGTCCGCGATGCGGACAGTCGCGCTCTGCGGCAGCGTATAGCGCCGCTCGGCGCTGCCGCCTCTCTGTGCAAGGGAGCAGATCGCGTCGAGCTGCTTGCGCCCGATGTCCTTGCGCCCGAGGCCGAGCGCGTCGGCCAAGTGCAGCAGGATACGTGGCTGCACGACTTCATCGGCGGCAAGAAAGCAGTCCAGCGACAGCGAAATACCGCCGTCCTGCGCTTTTGCATGGGAAAGTGCGGCTTCCGCCGCCTGCTCAAGCGCATCGTCGAGCGCAGTCAATGAACGCGCCGTTGTGGCGATATGCTGAGGCGCGCGGGGATTGAGCTCCCTGAGCCGCGGCAGAATTTCAAGCCGCAGGTAGTTCCGTGCAGCGGCGTTCGGGTCCGCGTTCGTGTGATCCTCGACATGCGGGATGTTGTGAGCGTGCGCATAGGTGACGAGCTCTTCTCGCGTCTGCTCCAAAAACGGGCGGACAATGTCGCCCTGCTTGGGCCGCATACCACACAGGCCGCGCAGATCCGTCCCGCGGACGAAGTTTAAGAGCACCGTTTCCGCGTTGTCGTCCGCATGGTGTGCCAGCGCGATCTGGGCGCCGAGCATTTGCGCTGTTTCACGGAGAAAGGCGTAGCGCAGGTCGCGCGAAGCTTCCTCTTCCGATTTGCCGGTTGCGCGCGCGTGGGCACGCACGTCACCGGTGCCCGGATAGAAGGGAATGTCCTCTTTTTCGCACCACGCGCGGACAAAGTCTTCGTCACGCGCAGCCTCTTCGCCGCGAAGCTGGTGGTTGAAGTGCGCACAGGAGACGTCATACCCCTCCCCGCGCAGAAAATGCAGTAAACACATCGAGTCCAAACCACCGGACACGGCGGCGAGCACGGGCCGGTTCTTGTCGAGATAGCGCGCGCAGAGTGCTTCCGCGCGCGGCAGCTCAGTCCTCTTCATGCCGGTAGTCGAGCGACGAGAACGTCGTATACTGCGGCGACCAGGCGAGCTCGACCTTGCCGGTTTCGCCGTGGCGGTTCTTGGCGATGATGCACTCGGCGATGTTGCGCTTTTCCGAGTCCTCGTTGTAATAATCGTCGCGGTACAGGAACATGACGATATCCGCGTCCTGCTCGATAGCGCCCGATTCACGAAGGTCGGAGAGCATGGGGCGCTTATCCTCGCGCTTTTCGTTCGCACGCGAGAGCTGGGAAAGACACAGCACGGGAACCTGAAGCTCCTTTGCCATGATCTTGAGCATACGGGAAATATCGCTGACCACCTGCTGGCGGCTCTCGCCGCTGTAGCCCTTCGTGCCGGAGGACGCCATCAATTGCAAGTAGTCGATGACTACCAAACCTAAATTGTCGATACGGCGGCACTTGGCGTTCATGTCCGCAACGGTGAGCAGCGGATTGTCGTCAATGAGAATGTCAAGCCCCGAGAGGACAGATGCGGCGTTTGCGATGTTGACCCAGTCCTGCTCACGCAGGCTGCCCGTCACGAGACGCTGGTTCTCGACCGTCGCCTGATTCGATAAGATACGCGTCACGAGCTGCTCGCGCGACATTTCGAGCGAGAACACGGCCACGGCCTGCCCGCTTGAGCGCGCGACATTCAGCGCAAGGTTCAGCGCCATACTCGTTTTACCCATACCGGGACGTGCGGCCAGCAGCACAAGGTCCGATTTGTTGAGACCATTCATCTTGTCGTCCAGTACGCCAAAGCCCGTGGGGAGGCCGGGCAGCGTTTTGCCGCCGTTGGCGCTCAGCTCGCTCAGATGGTCGAGAACGCCCTGCAAAACAACGCCGATGCTCGCCATGCTCTGCGCGCTGCGCCCGCGGCGCACGGCGTAAATTTTCTGCTCCGCCGCGTCGAGCACGCTGGCAGCGCCGCCAGTGCCGTCCTGCACCATGGTGGAAATTTCCCCCGCCACGGTATAGAGCGCGCGCAGCAGCGCCTTGTCGCGTACGATGCCGACGTATTCCATCACGTTTGCGCTCGTGGGCGTCACGTCCATCAGTTGGGCGAGGTACGGGCGCGTCGTGCTTTCCTCATAGGTGCCGTTTTTCTCCATCTCGCCCGCGACGGTCACGCCGTCGATGGGCTTGGAGTAGACGAACATGGAGTAGATCGTCTCGAAGATCTCGCGGTTCTGCTTTAAGTAGAAATCATCGGGACGGAGCTGCTCCATCACGTCCTTGACGCAGTTTGCGTCGATGAGCATCGAGCCGAGCACGGACTGCTCGGCCTCGAGCGAATGAGGCATCTGCCGGTAGAAGATATCTTCCACGAGAAGACCTCCTTAATTGCGTAATCTTGCGCCTTACTCCTCGCTCACACTGACGGAGAACTTGGCACTCACTTCATAGCCGAGCTTGGCCTTGACCTCGTAGGTGCCGAAAGCCTTGATGGGCTCGTCGAGCACGATCTTCTGCTTGGGCACATCGAGCTGGTACTGGCTCGCAAGGCCCTCAGAGATCTCCTTGCTCGTGATGGCACCGAAGAGCTTGCCCTCTTTGCCGCCCTTGGCCGTGAGCTTGACGGTCACGTTCTTGAGCTTGCCGCCCATTTCGACGGCGGCTTGACGGTTTGCGGCCTCCTCGGCGCGGCGGGCCTTTTCCTTCAGGTTCATGGTGTTGATGGCGTCAGCCGTGGCGAGCACGGCGAGCTTGCGGGGCAGCAGGAAGTTTCTTGCATAGCCCTCGGCTGCGTCGATGAGCTGGCCCTTTTTGCCCTGACCTCTCACATCCTGCGTTAAAATGACTTTCATATCTGTTTCCTCCTTGTGGGGTGATTTACGTTGTGGGGAAGAGCGTCACTCTTCCATATATTCGTCGATGGCGTCAAGCAGACGGCTGCGCACTTCATCGACGCTTGCATCGGGCACCTGTCCGCCCGCGGTGGTGGAATTGCCGCCGCCGCCGAGTTTTTCCATAATGAACTGTACGTTGATCTCACCGAGCGATCTCGCTGAGAGGTTCACGCCCGTGCCGTTCTTGAACAGCACGAACGAGGCGTGAATGCCGGAGAGCGTCAAAAGCTCGTCGGCCGCCTTGGCGGCGGTCACGCGGTCGATCTCCTTTTCAACCGCGGCCACGGCGATGTCGCCGTGCACGAGCTCGGCGTGACGGATGATGTCATAGCGCTCGACCATGCCGGCAAGGTCGCTCTGGAAGAGTCGCTGTACGTCCGACGTGTCCGCGCCCGCGCGGCGCAGGAACGCGGCGGCCTCAAACGTGCGCCCGCCGGTGCGCATCGTGAAGTTCTTCGTGTCGAGCACGATGCCCGCGAGCAGCGCCTCGGACTCCGCGCGAAGTAAATCGGTCGGGTCGGCGAGGTATTGCAAAAGCTCCGTCACGAGCTCGGACGCGCTCGAGGCGTAGGGCTCGTGGAAGTTGAGCGCAGCGGATTCGATATAATTCGCGGCTCTTCTGTGGTGGTCGATGACCGCCACGCGGTTGCACGCATCAAGCAGCTGCTCGGATTCGACAAGGTCGGGGCGGTTCGTGTCCACCACGACGAGCAGCGCGCCCGGCTGGGCGGAGATGAACGCGTCGTTGCCGGAGATAAAGGCGTCCTTGTATTCCGGAAGAGCCGCAAGCTTACTGAGCAGCGGCTTTGCGACGTTGTCCTCCATGTCGATGACGATCTGCGCCTTTTTGCCGCGCTTGCGCGCGATGCAGCAGATGCCGGCCGCTGCGCCGACCACATCCATGTCCGCGTGCGCGTGGCCCATGACGAAGATCTGGCCTGCGTCGGAAATGAGCTCGCCGAGGGCGTTGGCCATCACGCGGGATTTGACCTTCGTGCGTTTTTCGGGGGACTTGGCCTTGCCGCCGTAGAATTCAAAGTCAAGGCGGTTGCGCACGACGACCTGGTCGCCGCCGCGCGAGAGCGCCATTTCGATCGAGAGCATGGCGTTCTGATAGAGCGTTTCGTAGTCATCCACGTCCTTGCCCACGCCGATCGAGAGCGTTGCGGCGACGCCGTCCTCAGTGACGACGCTTCGCACCGCGTCGAGCACGGAGAATTTACCCTCAAGCAGCTTTTGATACTCCTGCTCGGTCGTGACGAGCACGTAGCGGTTACGATCGAATTTGCGCAGCAGGCTGTGCGAATCCTTGAGCCATGTGCTGATCTTTTCGTCGATGGCGGCGAGCACCGCGCTGCGCGACGCCTCGCTGCCAGCCTTCATCAGCTCTTCGTAGTTGTCAATCACGATGACCGAGACGATGGGGCGGCGGCTCTCGTTCTCCTCGCGCAGCGAGTCCTGCTCGGTCACGTCCGTCCAGTACGTTGTGGCAAGAAGGCTCTGTCCGCCGCGGCGGGAGGAGGGATGGCTCAGATTGCCGAACACGCGGAAGTGGCGCCCGCCCATCACCACCGTTTCGGGGCACTCGCTTTTCCCCTCGAGCAGCCAGTGTGTCGGAAAATCGGGGAGAATATCGTCGATGCGGTTGTCAAAGATATCCTCGCGCACGCCGGTGAGCTGCATGAAGCTGTCATTGCTCCATAGGATCTCCTGCGTATCGGGGCGGAAGACCATCATCGCGAACGGGGCCGAGAGCATCGAAGCCTTGTCGGCGGTGGTCATGTCGTCGGTCACGTCGTCGATGTACTGGCGGATGCCCTCGCGGCGCTTCTGCGCCGTGTGGCGGAAGTACCACCAGAGAAACGCCATCGCCGCAGCCTCGCAGATCGCGAGCGGGATGCTCACGCGCACCGTGACGGCGGCAAAGAGAAAGCCGACAAGAAAGTAGAGCCGGAAGCTGGGGTCTACCAGTTTGCTGATCTTTTTGTTCCGCATAATGAAGCTGCCCTCCCGTTATGATCGACATTACTGCGGCAAACCGCGGGAATAATCCATTTCATTATAACACGGCGGGGCGGGCGGATACAATATCAATATTTTATTTTTCGGCGTCGACAAAAAATGTGGTATACTTTTGGTGGAAAACGTGCTATACTATCCCGTAATAGCGGATGGCCGCGCTGGAAAAATACGCGCAAGAGCCTCCGCGACAACGGGTTTTGACCGCATTTTCGCGGTTCTCATAGAAAGTCCATAGGGATCCAAAAGGCGCCGCAGGTGCGATCGCTTCGTGAAGCAGGGCGAAGTGAGAGTACGGACGTCTCCAATGCTTTGCGCTTTTTGGCCCGGACGCACATGACAAAATCAAAACAAATCTATCGTTATTCTATTGTGAAACGAATCAAAAGGAGTTGATCCAGCATTGGCTGAACAGTTAAAAATCATCCCCCTCGGCGGTCTCAATGAGATCGGCAAGAATATGACCGTTTACGAATACGGCGGCGAGATCATCGTGGTCGACTGCGGCATGGCGTTCCCCGGCGACGACATGTACGGCATCGACTGCGTCATCCCCGACGTGAGCTATCTTGTCAAGCACAAGAACCGCATCCGCGGCATGTTCATCACCCACGGGCACGAGGACCACATCGGCGCCGTGCCCTACATCCTCAAAAAGGTGAATATTCCCATCTACTGCACGCGCCTGACCGCGGGCCTCATCCGCTTAAAGCTCGAAGAGCACGGCCTTCTCAAATCGACGAAGATCGTCACGGTGGAAAGCGGCATGACCGTCAAGGCCGGCAAGTTCAGCGTGGAGTTCATCCACGTGAACCACTCCATCGCGGACTCTGTCGCGTTCGCCATCCACACAGGACTTGGCACCGTTGTCCACACGGGCGACTTCAAGATCGACTCGACGCCCATCGACGGCGAGGTCATCGACCTTGCCCGCTTCGGCGAGCTTGGCAAGCAGGGCGTTTTGGCGCTGCTCGCGGATTCGACGAACGTTGAGCGCCCGGGCTACACGATGAGTGAGCGCACGGTGGGCAGGACCTTCAACCGCCTGTTCCAGGGCTGCAAGCAGCGCATCATCGTCACGACGTTCGCCTCCAACGTCCACCGCATTCAGCAGATCATGGACGCCGCGGCGGAGTGCGGGCGCAAGGTCGCCGTCACGGGCCGCAGCATGGAAAACGTGACAAAGGTCGCCATGGACCTCGGCTACATGAAGCCGCCGAAAAACACCGTGGTCGACATCAACAAGATCAAGTCGATGCCGCTGGAAAAGCAGGTCATCGTCACCACCGGCTCGCAGGGCGAGGAGATGTCCGCCCTGTACCGCATGGCATTTTCCCAGCACAAGCAGATCGAGGTCGGCCCCGGCGACCGCGTCATCATCTCGGCGAGCGCCATCCCCGGCAACGAGAACACCGTCTCGCGTGTCATCAACGAGCTCTTCCGCAAGGGCGTTGAGGTCATCTACGACCGCGCGGACATGCTGCACGTTTCGGGCCATGCGTGCCAGGAGGAGCTCAAGATCATCCACGCGCTGACAAAGCCCAAGTATTTCATCCCCGTGCACGGCGAGCAGCGCATGCTCCAGCTGCACAAGGATCTCGCTCTCCAGATGGGCATGGACCGCAAGAATATTGTGATTTGCGACAACGGCGACGCCGTCGAGATCGGCGCGCGCTCGATGAAGTGCGTGCCCGGTTATGCGCCCGCGGGCGAGGTGTTTGTCGACGGCTACGGCGTCGGCGACGTCGGCGCGGTCGTGCTGCGCGACCGCAAGCATCTCGCCGAGGACGGCATGGTCGTCGTCGTGCTGCCGATCTCCGCGCAGAACGGCGACCTTCTGGCCGAGCCGGAGATCATCACGCGCGGCTTTATCTACGTCAAGGATTCCGAGGAGCTGCTGCAGGACCTCAGAAACCTCACGATGTCCACGGCGGAGGCCTACCGCGGCAAGCGCGGGCGCGACCTGAACGAACTCAAGGGCGCGATCCGCAGCGCGGTGAGCAACTATCTTTTTAAGGCGACGAAGAGAAGCCCGATGGTTTTACCGGTTATCACGAAACTTTAAAACAAAGGAGCGGCAAAGCCGCTCCTTTGTTTTAATTGGGGGCTTGCAGGCCGCTGCGCGCATAAAACGCCCGCCATTGGCGGGGGGTTTGAGAAGTGTAAATTGTCACGCACATGGAAATCGGCGAAGCGCCGCCGGTGGCGGATGAAGCGAGCCGGTTTCGAGGAAGTGGCACGATTGGCGCGCCCGAAAGGGCGCGGGAGTCGTAATGCCACGACGGTGACGTCAGAATTTACGATTCAAATTTATTTCGTGTCTGCGGACGCGAAAGTCTGCGACGCTTTTTGCCGCTTGCGGGCGCCGGGATAAGTTATTTTAGCAGGGAATGCGGAAGCGTCCCCTGCCTTTTTGCATTTGCGGAAAACTTTGGGCGATGGCAGGGAGGGCATTCCGTTTTTTCAGTTGACGGGATACGAATGATATGATACTCTGTCGGTAGACGATATATCGGTTTACGTTATAACGGAAGCCGAGGAAAGAAGGATACCACATGGGAACGACGGCGCTGACCGAAGCGGTCTTTTACATTTTGCTTTCGCTGGATACGCCGCTGCACGGTTACGGCATCATGCAGAACGTAGAGCATTTGAGCGGCGGGCGTGTGCGGCTCGCCGCGGGCACGCTCTACGGCGCGCTCGCGACGCTGACCGAGCGCGGCTGGATCGTCTCGCTCGGCGACGAGAGCGAGGGACGCAAAAAGGAGTACCAGATCACGCCCGAGGGCCGCGAGGCCGTGCGCGCAGAGCTGCGCAGACTGCACGAGCTGACGCAAAACGGCGACAAGCTGACAAACGAATGGAACTGAGAGGGGGGTCGCACAATGCTGAAACAAAAATTCTGCCTCTGGTGGATCTGGTATCTGCTGTTTGACAACGCGCATTTTCAGCGCTGGCTCGCATGGCACCGCAGGCGCGGGTGGGAACTGGCGCACGTCGGCGGGCTGTTTTTCCACTTTACGCGCGGCGACGGCACGGATTACCGCTACTATGTGCAGGTGATGAAGGACTTCCCGTGGACGGAGCAGGGCAGGGCCTATATTGCGGGCGTGGAGGAGCTGGGCGTCACCTATCTTGGCTGCTTTCTGCACCGCGCGTACTTCCGCTGGGTGGATGACGGCAGGCCGGAGGAGATGTTTTCCGACCTTGCGTCGCAGGCGCAGGAGGCAAGGTGCGTGCGCAGTGCGCAGATTTTTGCGGCGGCGCTGTGTGCGCTCGGCGCGGCGATGCAATTTTATACTGCGTGGGAATATCTGTACGCGGCGCAAATTTATGAAGAGCTCTATGCCGAGCTGATCGCCGCGGGCGGGCCGAGCGTTGTGGCGGCCTGGATGCCGCGGATCGCGCTGGAGGCAGTGCTCGGCCTTTCGTGGCTCGCCCTCGCCGTATGGGGCGCGAGCGCAGCCGTGCGCACGCACAAAAAGTGGAAGAAGATCAAAGACGAGCAGTGTATCTGCGAATGAAAGGAGAGCAGAAATGGCAGAGACGATGACGAAGAAGTGGAACAGAGCACCGCTTGCCCCCGAGCGGGTGGAAGAGATGGAGCGCTATCTCAACGAGATGTCCCACGAGGGCTGGCAGTGCTGCGAGATCGTGCGCGATGAGCTGCGCTTTGTGCGCGGGGAGCAGGACGAATACACCTACCGCGTACAATACTTTTACGAATCGCGCGACGGCGAGAAGGACGACTATCTGCGCACGCTCGGCGAGACGGGCGCGGCGCTGGTGGGCGAGTACGGCGAGGTGCTGATCCTGCGCAAAAAGACGGCGGACGGCGCGTTTGAGCTGTACTCTGACTTGGACTCCAAGATCGCGGCGCTGGAAAAGCGGCGCTCGCATTACCGCAGCGGGATGCTCGGCGCGCTGGTGCTGGTGCTGTTAAGTGGGAGACATGCTTACAAGGCGATCTCGCAGTACGGCTTTTCAAGCTGGCTGGACACGCAGCTTGATTCACCTGTATATATGGTGCTGACTGTCCTGATCGTGGCGGGACTGCTGGCGGGCGGTATTGCCGGTATGATTTCCGTGCGGCGCGAGGGGAAAAAGATCAAAGAGCTGAAGCGCAGACGCATGATCGAGGAATAAGCCCCGCTTGCAAATCCCGTCTATCCGTTGTAGAATAGCCCTGCTATCAAACAGACAAGCGGGAGGAAAGCCGACATGATCCAGGATATCGAGCCGAAACACCTTTTTAACGAGTGGAAGAAAAACGCCGTGCCGAAAAAGAGCAGCGC
>OKRZ01000499.1_pt1 | contig 30484 bp, 28 predicted proteins | sample 1601141 | NCBI WGS metagenome assembly OKRZ01 (sample SAMEA3541524, study PRJEB24748) | human gut metagenome | biome: human gut; feature: human-associated habitat; material: faeces | place: China | collected 2012
AGGATCTCCAATATTATTTCCGCCCTGGATTGATGAATCATTATTTAAAATTGCATCATATAGCAAATACCTGTGTAACTGATTATTAACATCCAATTCTTCGGGAATAATACATTGGTCATCTATATAAATCTGCTGTACGGTCATTTTATTCTGTGTTAGTGTTCCTGTTTTATCCGAGCATATTACAGAAACGCAACCTAAACTTTCCACTGCCTTTAATTCCTTTATAATGGCATTATCCTTTGCCATTTTTCTTGTTCCCATAGCCTGAACAATTGTAACTATTGAACTTAACGCCTCTGGAATTGCTGCTACGGCTAATGCAACTGCAAACATAAGTGAATCGAGTATTTTATTTCCCTGCCACAATGAAAGGACAAACACAACAACACATATTCCCATAATTATTAATGCAAGTTTTTTGCTAAAATTATCAAGGCTTATCTGCAAAGGAGTCTTTTTATCCTGAGTCATATTCATTAAATCAGCAATTTTTCCCATTTCAGTATTCATTCCTGTAGCAGTTACTAAAACATTTGCCCTTCCATAAGTAACAAGACTTCCTGAATAAACCATATTGCATCTGTCAGCTAATGATACTTCACTTTGAATATTTTTATCAAATTTATCAACATTCGTTGACTCTCCCGTAAGCGAGCTTTCATTTACCTGCAATGAATAATTTTCAATTATTCTTCCATCGGCTACAATCATATCTCCAGTTTCTAAAATTAAAATATCCCCGGGAACAACATACTTAGATTCTAATTCCTGTTTTATTCCATTTCTAAGGACTTTTGTTTTAGGTGCTGATAATTCTTTCAAAGAATCTAATGATTTCTCAGCTTTTACATACTGAACAGTCCCTAATATTGCATTCATAACTATAACTACTATTATTACAACTGTACTTTCTGAATTTCCTGTCATCATAGACACTACGGCGGCTATAATAAGAATAATTACAAGCAAATCCGCAAATTGTTCTAAAAACACTCTTGCAACACTTTTTTTCTTTTTTGAAATTAATATGTTTTCACCATACTTTTCTAGATATTCACTTGCTTTTTCATCATTTAGTCCCTGCGAATTTCCATACTCATTAAATAATTCTTCTTTTGTTTTTTGATACACTTCTTTCATAGCAACCTCCTGATAATAAAAAAGAGACCTTTTGTGCATAAACATTGCACAAAAAGTCTCGTTTAACTTACTTAAATTTAATTAATTATCAAATGATAATCTTATAAATCAAAAATAGTTCTCTGACCTCCGGTTCTTATAGAACGTACTGACGAAAATCAGAACATGCATTGCATGCAACTACTCCCTCTCTGTTATAAAAAATTTATCATAATTTAGTATATGTGTCAATCAGAAAATATCCCCATATTTCGCCTAATTTTTGCTCTCTGTTTTCAAAATAATATTTTTCTATTGTATAACTATCTTTGTACTCTTCCAATCCTTTTAATCTTTTTATTCTGCGAAGTTTAATTCCACATACATCGCATATCTGCTCAATTCCTGCTTCCACAATTATATTTGACACCCTTATTTCTTTTGGTGCTCCAAATCGAAAAATAAAACCTATCAAAAACATATTCTGGCGAAAGATTCAGACTCTCCTGCATGTTAAGCATCAAAAAGCTATTTACCCCCTCATAACCTTCATAGACAACTATTCCATAACAATAGTAGCAACCTTACCTGAACCTACTGTTCTACCACCTTCACGAAATTATTTCATCATTGTTTGGTATATTTTGTTTGATTTTAGTTGTTTTCTCTGCTTATTTTGGCTGTTTGTAATGCCATTATTTTTATTTGCAAAGAGAAATGACGACAGTTTGACGACTACCCCCTTAATATTATTATAACTATCCCCTCCTTTTAAAACCCTCTAAAATTTCTTCTTCATTTTATAAATTCGCTCAATCTTTTTCTTATATTCTTTGCCCTCATTATCTTCTGCATACATATATAACATTGTGAATCTATTATTTTTTAATATAAAATTTTTAAAGGTTTCAATATCGTACACATAACTCATTTCTTCTGTTGGTTTCAACAGCACAGGGGCATTACTATTTTTAATATTATATAAAAAACCCATAGAACCATTTTTTTTAATAGCCAATCCCATTCTTTTTATTCTAACCGCTCTGTTTCCAAGATTTGATGCTCTGACTTCAATCTCAGCCATATCCCCATCTGGAATTATATAGTTATATGTCATAGCAAGCTCTATTCTCTTTCTATATGGTAACCTCGCAGTTTGTATTGAAACAACTATAGCTATTGTGCTTAACAATAATCCTACAACAGAAAGAAAAGCTGCTGAAAATCCTTCATTTTTATTAAACCATTCAATTATTTCCACATACTCTCCTTTTTAATCAATTTTTTTACACCATGTGTATCAAAAAAAATATATCAACCTTCTCTAATTGTGTCCACCATAGAATCAGTATTGCATTTAACAATCACATCTGCAACATTTTTCACTACCTCAGACTTCTTTTCAGCTCCCTTTTACAATAAAGATAGTAATGCTAACTCATCTTTTTCCAAAATTTTTTAACATCCACATCTGTAACATGATTCCTAATATTACCTCCCAGATGTTTTCTTATTTCAATGGCTTCGCCCTTTTTCAAGTAATAATAATTACATCTTTTTAACTTAGTATTTTGAGATAATCTTAAGTACAATTGTTCATCGTTACATGGTGAAATACCTAATATATCAATTCTATCTTCAATATTATTTAAAGCTTCAATATGGTATCTCTTATCCTCAGATTCTTTTCCATATTTTTCCAGCCAATACCAAGATAAAATGCCATTACAAAACATATGTTTAAACTCATCTCCAACGTTATCTGCTCTATCTACATAATCATCAAAACATCCATGTATATGATATACCGGCACTATGTCTCCAATTGCACTTTCAATATTAGTATCATAATTTAACGTAAATATTGCGTCATAACTCTTAAGATATTGTATAAACTTCTTTGGAAACTTGCGGTAAATTTCATTCACATTTCCATCATCAAATATTGCGTCTATAATTATTGGAGTTATATAATCTCTTACTGCAGAAATACACTCCTGACGTTCTTCATCATTATTACAATAATGATATAAAACTTCCGTACATATTAATAGGTCTTCAAGTCCTATTTCCTCGAAGGTAATATTTTTTTTATATGATTTTCGTATTCTTTCTAATTCGATTTGCAAAAACAAATAAGTATCTGGTATTTCTATTGAATATGAAATAATCTTATTAAATACATCTGTGCAAACCTGAATAATAGACTCTACCTCTTCTTTTTTCATTCCAATTTTACAGTACTTGTCACTTTGAATGTTGCTAATTACACGCCTCATAATAGCACTGTTACCTCTTTGTTCCATTCCTCCGAATTGAATATCTATACCATTTCCTATAACCAATGTTTTCATTTTTATCCCTCACTTTTATATTTTGTTACACACAAGATTATACACATAATTTTTATTTTTCTTTTTTTCCATGATAAGTATAGTACTCAGTAAGAATACCTTTTTCTTTATTCTTCGGAGTATATTCTATATCCATATTATTTTCTGCTCTTATATATCTTAACTGTCTTGTCCATTCCCTTGTCTTTGCAATAACTGATAATTTATCCACAGTAATTGGCTTATCCTTATAATATTCAAAATACAGTCTTAAGCGTTCTTTTGTACTTGAAGCATTACTGATTTTTTCCATAAGAACTAGATTTTCACTTTCTACAAAGTTCTTTTTACCTTCGTTACAATTATTACATAACACCTGCAGATTATCCAACTCAGTTTTTCCTCCCCATGACAAAGGAACAATGTGATCTATATGTACAACTATATGATCGTCTTTCACGTTTCTACCACACATCTGACATGTACTGTTATCACGAATCATAACCAAAGACTTTAATTTGTTATTGATGTATCTATCATCTTTGGGCTCATTTTGGGGTTCTGCATACGGAAAACAATAACACTTTGTCGAACGATCATATTCTACAATATATCCGTCATCTCTTAATGTTCTTAAAGACCTTTCCCAACTTCCCACATTCTCAGCTATCTCTTTTAAAGTTTCTCTGGGAATCTGCTCACCTACATGTTCCTTTAAATATCTCAATAATTTAGGTTTTGCTCCTTCTTTCTTAGCCATATTTTTTCCTTTCTCCATCTCTTTTTTATTCTCAAGCCATATTATTAACCTACTGCTCTTTTCCCTTTAATATCACTTACTCTTGTTAAATTTTCTTCTGATTTTCTCTTATCATCTTTAACAAGTACCTGTTTAATATTATCCGCTATTGCTTCAATAACATTAACAGTTACACTGTTTCCAAACTGTTTATACAAATGGGTATCTGCCAGTTCTAGTTTAAAATCATCTGGAAATCCCTGCAGTCTTGCCCATTCCCTAGGTGTCATTTTACGAATTCCTTCTCTGTTAACCTCACCTTTAATGTGTGTAACAGGTATAAAGTTTGTAAGTCTCTTATCAATAATAAGATTTCTTTCTCTACCCATACCACCGCAGACAATAGCTCCTGCTTTTCCGTCCAAGTCTCTGATTTCGTAGCCGAATCCGTTTCCTTTGGCTGCATGTCTTGCTTTGTGTCTCTTTAATGTTTCTATGTATGTTGTGGAAAGATAATATTTAACACTTACTTCCTGTTCTTCCATAATGTCACGTATACAAGTATCCGGCTTATTTCCTATTGGAAATTCAAAATTTTCCGAGTTGATATCTTTTCTGAATGCAACTATATAAATTCTCTCTCTATTTTGTGGAACACCAAAATCCTTACTGTTCAAAACCTTATCATATACAGTATATCCTATCTGTTCAAAGGCATTTTTTATAACTTTAAAAGTTCTTCCTCTGTCATGTATGGTAAGTCCTTTCACATTTTCGCAAAAAATAACTTTTGGTTTATGATACTCACATATTCTCACAACATCCTGAAACAATGTACCTCTGCACATTCCCTTATAATCATCATCAAAGCCCATTCTTTTTCCTGCCAGTGAAAATGCCTGACATGGGAAACCTGCTAAACATATGTCAAATTCAGGTATATCTTTCTCATCAATTTTCGTTATATCTCCGGCAATCTGAAATTTATCTTTATAATTTGCTCTATATGTTTTTTGAGCATATTCATCCCATTCACTTACGAATACTGTTTCTATATTTTTTCCGAAAGCATTGTCAAATCCTTTTCTTATTCCACCTATTCCTGCAAACAAGTCAATTGCTTTATATTTCATTTTATTATTCCTCTCTGTCATATAACGATTCATCAGCCGTCATATTATCAAATATTTTTTCCTCGACAGCTTTAACACATTCGTCTACATTTTTATTTATATCTTTTCCCCAAAATCTCAGAACTGTCCATCCCATAAAGTTCAGTTCTTTTTCAATCTTTTCATCCCGTTCTATGTTTTTAGATATCTTATTAATCCAAAATTCAGAATTTTTTCCTTTTTCTAATTGTAACTTTAATTTCTCCCAATCCTTTCCATGAAAAAATTCACTATCGCAAAATATTGCAATTCTATATTTAGTAAGAACAATGTCCGGTTTTCCCGGAAGTTTATTATAATTCTTCCTGTATCGATATCCTTTTTTCCATAAAGCTTTTCTTAATTTAAGCTCAATACTTGTATCTTTATTCTTGATATTGCTCATATTCCTATGACGTTGTTCTTTTGTTAAACGATCCATTGTCTAACCTCTTTTATTTATCTTCATCAACAATTTCCATTATGTCAGAAAAATCACATTCAAGTGCTGTACATATTTTCAATATTATATCTGTATTTACATTTTCATTTCTTCCAAGTTTTGCTATTGAAGCTGAACTTATATTAGCCTTTTGGGCTAAATCTTTTTTCATCATATCTCTGTCAATTAATAATTTCCAAAGTTTTTTGTAACTTATACTCATGTCTCTCTCCATTCGAACATACTTTCTATTATAGTAACATAAAGATATTGTAATAGCAATAAAAAAGACAATAAATTATGAGAACTCATAAATTATTGTCTTTTTGCTGTACAGAATTAATTTTTCAATCTTTTTATATCTTTTCCTACCAGATTTCCACCTCTATAATATTCAATTAAAATAATCCTATTGGGTAAATCTATTTCATAATATATACCTAGTTTATAACCACAAACATATCTTGGAAATGTTTTTCCGTCAAAAGACCAAACATCATTTTTTTTTTCTGATCTAGTCAGGGCTATCAATCTTTCTCTATCAGCATTCTTTTTTTCTTCTGACTGATATGATTTTTTCATTTCTAATGCAATCAAATTATCATTTTTTTCATCTTCGCCTCTGCTATGTATTATCAAATCACACGTGACTTGTATTACTTTAAAATCACTATTTATAATAGTCTTAACATGTCCTGCATTTCTATTATATTCAACATCAACATGATACTTCTTATACTTTGAATACTTTTCAATTTCTTTTTCCAAATATCCTTTTAAGCTTGCACAAATACACCTTTCCGACACATCTGATTCTATTAACGACAATTCTTTTGATAAGAATTTACTATTAGCTAAATCAAATATTTTTTTGTCATTCATTTTTATCTTTCTCCTTCTTCTATCATCTTTTTGCATTTATCTACCACTGTAATTCATTCTCTTTTTTTTGCCATCGCTTCGGATGACTTTTCCTTGCCTCTTCATAGACCTTCTTCCTAATTGTCAGAAAAAAGGCATCCCCAAACAACTCCGGGAATGCCATTCATTCATGCATACATTTCTTAATGATTGCTCTGCAATCCTTAAGCTCGCGGCATTCATAGAATGCCCACTTAAATTTATACAAGCAATTCTCTTATCATCTTTGCGTTAAATTCAACTGAATCCACGTCATTTACTTCTATCTGATATAAAGCGTTTGCAGCTATATGTTCTGCTGCCTGCTCTAAATCTCTTATACCACTTGTATTCTTATAAATTTCAATAACTTCGTCTAATGCTTCATCCGTCATAATGCATTCATTTTCCTTAAGACTCATACGTTTCAATACTTTTGGAAGTGCAAATTTAGAAAAAATAATCTTCTTTTCTTCTGATGTATAGTCAGGAATATCTATAACTGCAAATCTTGACATTAATGGTGCGCTAATCTGATCCTTTTCATTTGCTGTAGCAATAGGATAAACACCTACTGTAGGAATCATGCATTCCATGTAATTGTCTGTGAAGCCTAAATTGTCAAGAAGCGTAAGCAATACATCTGCCGGATTTCCATTTCCTTTTCCTGATGATGCCTTATCTAACTCATTAATAATAAATACAAGATTTGACTCACCTGCCATTGAAAATGCATCCATAATAATTCCCGGTTTCGCATTTGAATATATACGTGAACTTCCTGTTAACTGTTCCGGATCATTAATTGAGCTCATATCAAGTGTTGTCCATGGAAGTCTTAATATTCTTGCAACTGCATATGCAATCTGTGATTTTCCTGTTCCGGCAGGTCCTACTAATAAAAGTCCATATGCAGGAAGCGTATGTGTACGATTAATCTGAATTATTGTTTCCATAATTCTCTGTTTTACACGTTCCATACCATATAACTCTTCATCTAATATTCTACGTGCTTCATCAGGATCAATTGCTTCAAAATAATTATTCTTCCATTGAATATTCATCATTATTGAAAGTGCTCTTTGTGCATGATGTCTTTCTTCCTGAGATACCTCGCTTGAGCGTGCAACTGCAAGATTTCTTCTTGCCCATAATCTGATATTATCAGGTAATGTTCTTCCGGCGCAATTCATAAAATCAGTGATGCTCTGAATGCTTGTAAGCTTCATGCTGTCTCCTTCTTCCTCTCTATCGTCATCAATGACTTCTTCTGAAGGTGCATTACTAGCTAATAATCTCTCAATCATAAACTGAAGGAATCCATCTTCTGCTGAAAGTTTCGTTCCGCTGCCTGATAAAGTTTCTCTAATCTTATATACTGCATATCCTTCTTCATTATTTTCTCCTGAAAGACGAACATTAATATGATTTTCTCCTAACCATTTAAGCAAGCTTACAAATCTTGAATCTATCTTTAGAATATCAGCACTTACAATACCATCATCTTCGTTAAATTCAAATGAAGTTCTTTTACATGGATTTGTAAAAATTCCACTTGAATGATGGTTCCATTTCTTCTTACTATTATCAAGCACCATTATAGGTTTATCACCTGTTGGAACTGAATTGTTCGATTGAAATGTTGTGTATGTACATATTGCTTCTTTCTTATCTACAGGTGCGCTGCTAAAATCAAATACCGGCATTTGTTATCTCCTCTAACTTAATTTATTATGTAAAATAAAGTAACTTAATTGTAAAAATCTGTCACTTTTTCATTATTCCACCACGTATTTTACTATTTATTTTGCAAATGAACAACCATTGATATTATTTTTTGTGCTAATTTCTAAACATTTTATTTTTTTACTTAATTCTAATTTTACACAACACTGCTACTTTTAAAATTTACAAGGCAGAATTAGTGCAGAAGGATTACTTATGTTTGGAATTGGTGGGCTTGCAATCGTATATTTTATTGCCCCTATTTTAGACAACATGCTTGCCAAAATACGACTACGTTATATTTCTATCATATTTGGAATTTTATTTGTCATTTGTTTAAGTGATGTCATTTATTCAAATTTTCATCCAAATATTGGTCACTGCATTACTGATTACACAAGTTATAATTCCATTACAAACACGACGTTTTTTTGATGCGTGTTTGTATTCTCATTCTATATTATAAGTGTTATAATATGTCTATATTTATATTTGGAAACAATATTTATAAAATTCATATTTTACCAATGTTTCCTACTAACAGCCACCGTAAAAAAACGGAGCAATACAATACAGGAGGAATTTATAATGAACAACACTTATATTTCAGATTCAATAAAATATATCGGAGTTGATGATATTGATATTGATTTATTTGAAAGTCAATACATTGTACCTAACGGTGTTTCTTACAATTCTTATTTAATTCTTGATGAAAAAACTGCTGTTATGGACACTGTCGATGCGAGAAAAACTGATGAATGGTTTTCTAATCTTAACTCTCAATTAGCTGGAAGAAACGTCGATTATCTTATTATTTCACATTTAGAACCCGACCATTCTTCTAATATAAAAAATCTTATAGACAAATATCCTAATGTCAAATTAGTTCTTAGTGCTAAAGCATTTGCTATGTTGCCTCAGTTTTTTGATATTGAAAATCTCTCTGACCTTTGTTTAGTTGTTAAAGACGGAGATGAACTTGATTTAGGTTCTCATAAATTAAAATTTATTATGGCTCCAATGGTTCACTGGCCTGAGGTTATGGTTGAATACGAAGTAAGCGAAAAGATTCTTTTCTCTGCTGATGGATTCGGCAAATTTGGTGCTTTATCTGCTGATGAAGACTGGGCTTGTGAAGCAAGAAGATACTATTTTAATATTGTCGGCAAATACGGTGCACCCGTTCAGACATTACTAAAAAAAGCTTCTACTCTTGACATAAAAACCATTTGCCCATTGCATGGTCCAATACTTAATGCGAATTTAGATTACTATATTGGAAAATATCTTACATGGAGCAGTTATGAACCTGAAGATGAAGGTGTTCTTATCGCCTGTGCATCAATTCATGGTAATACAAAAATGGTTGCTGAAAAACTCGCAGATATTTTAAAAGAAAAGGGTTGCAAAAAAGTTGCATTTACTGACTTAGCAAGAGATGATATGGCTGAAGCAATTGAAGATGCTTTTCGATATGATAAGTTGGTTTTAGCTGCTGCTACATATGATGGTGGTGTATTTCCACCTATGGAAGATTTTCTTAACAGACTTGCTCACAAGAATTATCAAAAGCGTAAAATTGGAATCATTGAAAACGGGTCATGGGCTCCAATGGCTGGAAAGTCTATGAAATCTATTCTAGACGGAATGAAAGATTTAACCTATTGTGAAAATATGGTAACAATCAAATCAACTTTAAAAGATACAGACATCGCTTCTCTCGAAGCTTTAGCTAACGAACTCATATAACAATTTATGTTGTCGTGTTATTTATAATAATCTGTACTCTACGCTATATAATATGCTTAAACACAAAAACTTCCCGTGAAATTTGCTATATTTTTCTTCATTAAATATCAATAATAAAAAAATATCAAATTTTACGGGAAGTTTTCATGTTAAGTTTAGTTCATTTTTATTGATACATATCCTTATAATCATCTGGTAAAAATCTATGATATATTATATGGAAGCCTTCATCTTTAAAGCAATAATAATACGTATCTTCACTATCCTCCTCAAAATATATAAGTGTATCAAACTCATTATCTTCCATCTTTTCTATATGGACTTTTGATGATTTAGAAAGGAATAAATTTTCTATATCCTGCATCTTTGTTTCATGCTTTCCAACCAATTCAATTAATTTTTTAATAAACTCATCTTCTTTAGTATTATTATGAACATATTCAACACCTTGTTCACTTATATAAAAGCAAAATCTATCAGCCTTATTTGACACGTTTATTTCTCCTAATGTTTCATTAGTATACTCTGACAGTTTTTTTAATCTTTCAGCCATTTCATAAACATTATCTTGACTTGAAAACATATTATTAAGTGAACTTAAAGGATAATACAATCTGATTTTTTCCTTTCGATATCCAAGTTTTGCCTGTTCTTCTTTTATTATATCTATAAGATTATTTTCTAATATTTTGTAACCGTTCATTTTTTCATTCCTCTTTTTTAATTAATTCTCTATCAATTCTATTTAAGTATAATGATGCCGGAGTCAAAATCCCCCAACTTTGATGGATACGGATTGTTCCGTGCTATACTTAATTCATTTCAAATTTTAACTTCTATATTCTCATTTTTCAACATATATTGACATAACTCTCAATATCTTTTATAGTTTAGATGTAACAAATTATCTATATGATGTATATTATATTAATACATTAACAAAAAATGGAGGGCTTATGAACGAATTTGAAACATCTACACAACCAAAGAAAAAGAAATTTATACCTGTAATTATTATTGCAGTTATACTTGTCGCCATAATTGGTGGTTCTGTTTACGCTTCAAGAAGCGTTATTTCTAATATCTTTCAGGAAAAATTTGCTAAACCTGAAGATTATTATCACAGAGTTGAAAACAATAATATTAACAATGACATTGATAACAGTATTAAATCCTACTCTACTGCTTATAAATTAATAACTTCAAAAAAATACTCATCAACTGCATCTATACATTTAGATTTTAGTGACGAATTAAAAGATCAATTAGTAAAAATAAATTCTAAATTAAATCAGATTAATTCAGCAGAATTGACTTACAAATCTTCATTTGACAATTCAAAAGAAGCTGTTACCTTAGCTGCAAAAATCAATGATGCTAACCTTGTTTCAGGTAATGGTTTTATTGATTTTGACAATGCAAAAATATATGGTCAGATTCCTGAAATTTCTGACTCTTATTTAGATTTTTCTTCATATCTTAACTCTGAGGAATATGATGTTAATATTGATTCATTAAAATCACTTGGTTCTTTTTCTGATTTATACCCTGAACCTGAAAAACTCGAATCTATATTAAAAAAATATTCAACTCTTTTTGTCAACTCAGTTAGTAATGTAGAAAAAACTAAAACAACTATAACTGCAAATAGTATAACTCAGGATTGTGTAGGACTTACCGTTAAAATGAGTGGTCAGGAACTTTATGATTCTATTCATACTATATTAGAAACTGCTAAAGATGATAAAGATATACAATCTATCATTGATGATATGATTGATTACATTAAATCAATTGATTCTTCTTCAGACTTAAATGATGTCACTTCTAAATCATATTATGAAGATATTGATTCACTTATACAGGAACTTGAAGAATCAAAAGATGAATTTACAAAATATGAAGACTTATTAGATATGTTTGTTTATGTTGATAACAAAGGAAATATTATTGGACGTACAATAACTATTACAGCTGATAAAACATACACCATAGAATATAAACGTGCTATAAAAGCAACTTCTTTAGGAATTGAGTCAACTATTAAAGAAGGCGATAAGGTAGTATTTTTAGTTAAAGGAAAAGGTTCATCTACATTAACTGAATTTAGTGGAGATTTTGTAATTACTTTCCCAACTGAAGAGGTAACAATAAACGCAACAGTATCTAATGGTGATGTTTCTAAATTGTTAGATGGAACATTTAATGGTGATATAACTCTTACTACTACTTACAAAGATTTAGAAGACTATAAATTGAATTTATCAGTAAAAACATCTCTTTTAAGCAGTTTGGTTAAAGTTGAAGCCCTAGATAAAGAAAACAGTTGTGGTATATTAACACTTAAACAGGAATCTACAAACAAAGCTGATATCGATTTTCCTGATACTAATTCAACATTTATCGATGTTTCTGACTCAAATGCGCTAGATAACTATATTTCTAATTTTAACATTGAATCATTTATTAATGATTTTGCTTCAAGAGCAAATCTTGATATTTCATACTCAGATATAGTATCAGACACTTTAGGTTATTATTCATCTTTAAAGAATGACTATAATGCATCTGATTATAATTTCTCTGATTTTGATGCATCTGATTATAATACTTCTGACTTTGATATATCGGACTACGACTCTTCAGATTTTGATTCGTCAGATTCCTATATTTCTGACTATACATCTGACCTTGATATTTATTAAAAATAACTATTTTCATTTGTTATTGTATCAGATGTGGCTTTAATTAATTGAGATTTATAATTTATTAATATTGAAAATCACTGTATTTAATGTTAAAATAATTTAACTAGTGCCTAATTGGACTATATAATAAATAATTTTACAAATTGTTAAATTATAAATTTATTTTACAAGGAGAATCAAATGCGCACAGCTATTATGACTGATACCAATAGTGGTATTACAACTGAAGAAGGAAAATCTTTAGGAATTTTTGTCATTCCTATGCCGATAATTATTGATGATAAAGTTTATTATGAAGGTATAAATATAACTGAGAAGGAATTCTATGAAGCTTTGACCGGTGGTAAAAATCTTTCCACATCTCAGCCTTCTCCCGGAGAAGTAATGGATATGTGGGACTCTATCCTTGAAAGTGGAGATTATGATCAGGTTGTATATATTCCTATGTCAAGCGGATTAAGCAATTCATGTTCTGCCGCTATGGGACTTGCTCTTGAATATGAAGATAAAGTATTTGTAGCAGATAACCACAGAATTTCAGTTACAATGAGAGAATCTGTTTTATCAGCAAAAGAACTTGCTGACGAAGGCAAATCTGGTGCTGAAATTAAAAAGGCTTTAGAAGATGATGCTTATAACTCAAGTATATATATTTCAGTTAATACGTTGGAATTTTTGAAGAAAGGTGGCCGTATCACTCCTGCTGCTGCAATGATTGGAACAATGCTTAATATTAAGCCTATCTTAACAATACAGGGTGAAAAGCTTGATTCATTTGCAAAGGCAAGAAGTATGAAAAAGTGTCAGGATAAGATGCTTGAAGCTTTAAAAAGCGAAATTGCCGGTCGTTTTTCACATAATGATACATCCAGGTTAAAAGTTGGTGCCGCAGGTGCTGGATTATCAGAAGAAGAAATTGAAAACTGGCTTGGAATGGTAAAAGAAGCTTTTCCAAATGCGAAAGTATTCTATGGGCCTTTATCTGCAAGTATTGCATGTCATACTGGTCCCGGAGCTGTTGGAATCGGAATCAGTTTTTAAATCAACGCTATTGTAATTAATTTAATTCAATAATAAAAAAGATAGATTTGGAAATTTCATATCGCTTCGTTTCGTATTTAATTAAACGATTAATAAGCGATACGTTAATTCAAAAATCTATCTTTTTATTATTTTATTTTTTTTATTATTTTAATAATGAGCGACTTAACCTTTAACTATTAAAATAAACTCATATTTTTATCTTTCGCTATTGAAATAAACTTTTTTAATATTTCACAAATGAATTTAATTTTTTAATATTATAATTTGCTTTCAATCCATGCTTCTATTATTTCTTTAGGCTGAAATCCTGTTCTTGTAGCAATTTTTTCACCATTAATAAACATTGTTACAGCCGGAATATTTTCAACATCATATTTTTTAGGTGATTCCTGATTTATTGCAATATTAGCTCTATAAAAATCAACTTTTCCTGCATATTCATCTGCTGTTTCGTTAATTATCTGTTCCATTATCTGGCATGATTCATTTCCTGTAACTGAAAAATTAACTATCGCTATTTTACTTGCTTCTACTTCGCTAAAATCATTGTTTTTAATTTTCTTTACCATTTTATTGTCTCCTTTGTAAATTTATAGTCTGTCCATCATTTCTGACGGAACATATGCTTCAACATAAATTCCATCATCTCTATATTCTTCTTTCAATAATTGTCCATATTTTCTTATAAGACCGGGCTTTCCGGCATCAGCATAAGAAAATACCCTTTCAATATGAACTCTCATTGATTTAAGAGCTTTACTTATGGCATTATTTAATTCCTCAATACCGACTTTATTTTTTATTGCTGCATTAACAATATAGTCAGCCTTAAAATCTCTTAAAATAGGCTTATTTTCAAGTCTATCCTGCTTGTTAAATACTGTAATTATAATTTTATCTTTTACGTCTAACTGTTCTAATGTTTCATACACAGCATGTATATGTTTATCCATCTGTGGATTTGAACTATCAATTACATGTATAATAATATCTGAATATTTTGCTTCCTCTAATGTACTTCTAAATGCATCTATTAAATGATGTGGAAGTTTTCGGATAAATCCAACTGTATCTGTCAACAAAATCTCCTGTCCGTCAGGAAGTTTATAATTTCTTGTTGTAGGATCAAGCGTAGCAAATAACTTATCTTCCTCTAAAACTTTTGCATCCGTAAGAGTATTTAATAATGTAGATTTACCTGCGTTTGTATATCCAACAATTGCTGCTACAGGCACAGGATTCTGAGATCTCTTAGCTCGTGTAACATTTCTATGTGCTTCCATATCTTTAACTTCTGCTTTTAACTGAGAAATTCTGTCCCTTATTAATCTTCTGTCAACTTCAAGTTTCTTTTCTCCGGGACCTCTTGTTCCGATTCCACCACCCTGTCTTGACAGATTTTTCATACCAATAAGTCTTGATGATCTGTATCTAAGCTGAGCAAGTTCTACCTGTATTTTTCCTTCTGCAGTCTTTGCCCTGCCTGCAAAAATGTCTAATATAATCAATGTTCTGTCCATAACTTTTACGTTAAGTTCGTCTTCTAAATTTTTGTATTGAGCAGGTGTTAACTCATCGTCACACACAATAGCTGTTGCCTGTGTCTCCCATATCAAATCTTTTAATTCTTCGACTTTTCCCTTACCTACATAAGTTCCCGGATGAACTGCCTCCCTGTTTTGAATTGTTCTTCCAACTACCTGTGCACCTGCAGTGTTTACAAGTTCTTCTAACTCATCTAATGATTCATCCGCATCATTGCTGTCATCTAATGATACAGCCACAAGAATAACTTTTTCAATTTCTTCTTTATTTTCAATTAATTTTGCCAAATACATCACCTCGTTTTATTGTTAGTTCTCACTTATCTTTGAAATTACATTTAATTTTTTCCATTTGCCACGTTTATATCTTACTAAGCTTATTGTTCCGTTTAAGAACCATGTAAGGCCTGTTGCAAAAAATACACCATATCTTCCAAACATAGGCACCATCGTAAGTGGCCTTGCAAGGAATATTCTTCCACACATTTCTACTATTCCTGTCATTAATGAGAACATTGCATCTCCTGCTCCATTTAATACATTACGCGTAGTATAAATTAATCCCAAAAATACCAAAAAGCAACTATCTATCCTAAGACCTACAGTACCTATTGCAATTACATCCGGACTCTTTCCAAATATAGATATTATCTGCGGTGCAAATCCCCAAAATATCGGTAATACAGCTAATGCAAATACCGTGCTTATAATTGTTCCAGAGAAAAAGCCTTGTTTTACACGCTTTACATTTCCTGCTCCCATATTCTGTCCTGTAAATGTAGAAATGGCTGAACCTAATGACATAAATGGCTGCTGAACTAACTGTTCAATTCTTGCAACAACTGTAAATGCCGTTGTAAATGTTGCACCAAATCCATTTACTACTCCCTGTAAAACAATAAGTGAAACAGCTATCAATGCATTTTGCAATGCAACCGGAATTCCTAACTGTAAGCATTTATATAATATTGCTTTTTTTATCTTTAAGTTTTCTTTTGTAAGTCTGAAAAATGTTGTACATTTAACGGCATATATAATACATGCCACTGCTGATATCAATTGTGCAAATGCCGTAGCTACTGCAACGCCAACAACACCCCATTTAAATTGGAGTACAAAAAGCAAATCTAATGCTACATTTATCAAACTGGCTACAATTAAAAATGTAAGTGGTGTCTTAGTATCTCCAAGTGCTCTTAAAATACTTGATACACCATTATACATTCCTACACAAATAAAACCAATTGCAGTAACTTTTAAATATATAACTGCATCTTCTAATATTGCCGGATCAGTATTCATTAATACAAGTGCCGGTCTTGCAAGGAAGAATCCTACTAACGACATTAATACTGAGCAAATCGAAATTGCCCATATTGCGTTACCTATTGTATTCTTTACGTTTTCTTCATCTGATGAACCAAAGTATTGTGAAACTACAATCCCAATTCCTATTGATAATCCTAAAACAAGCGAAAAGAAAAAGAACTGTAATGAATTAGTTGTACCAATAGCTCCTAAAGCATTTTCACCAACAAAGTTTCCTACAACAATAGAATCTACCATATTGTAAAGTTGCTGAAATACATTACCTATCAACAAAGGAATTGTAAACTGAAGAAGTAATTTTGCAGGGTTTCCCTTTGTCATATCCTTAACTCTTTTATTTTCCATAGTTACTCCTTATTAGGTTTTTAACCTTTCCATTCTGTATAATTTATTTTTTAACCTTGAATAATTATAATCTGCTTTTATCTAATAGCTATAAATAACAGACTTCCTAAAACCCCACATATACTTCCTGTAATCGCTCCTACGATTACATCCTTTGGGAAATGAACACCTCCGATAACACGCAGCACAGCTATCAAACAACTTATAGCAAATAAACATATGCCTAATTCTAAGTTAGCATATATGAATGTAGTTGCTATAACAAAAGCTGAAAATACGTGTCTGCTTGGAAATGAATTCCCTTCTTTTTCCTTTTTTATTATTGGTTCATAATTATATACCGTATAAGGACGCGGTGAATCAAATTTTTTTCTAAAATAAGATACACCTATAAATGAAACTGCCGTGACAGCAACAATCCTTATAACATCACATTCCTTAGTTATAATCATAAACGCAACAACTAAAATATAAATAATATAAACAACAGAAGTTGAAAATAAATTAAGTTTTCTTACTATCTGCTCTCCATATTTATATTTTCTTATTTTGTTACTTATTTTTCTGTAATCATTTTCTGTCATAAATCACCTTATTGCTTTCTTGCAATTCTGTATTCATCACCATAAGAAAAATACGGACAGCTTGCCGTAGGATTCTGCAACTGTCTTGCATAATCATCTTCATCCATGCTTACAACGCATCCATATTCTTCATATTCTTCATCATATACATAATTGCTACAAAATTCGCAACTATACTGACCCATTTTTTCCTCCTAATTTTTAATATTATGATGTAAGTATGCAATGTTGCATTCTTTGTCACATAACATGATTTCTCGTAATACTACTCTTCATCAACATCATATATCACTATCTTTTACTTACATACTATAGGAGTTGCCAATTAAATTTGCAACTCCTATAATAACTAATTGATTTATTTTTACTTATAACTATCTGCTAACTTTTTAAATGCAGGTAATGCTCTTTCAATCTGCTCAGTCTGAACACAATATGATACTCTTACGTATCCCGGCGTTCCAAAGCTATCTGCAGGCACAAGTAACAATTCCTGCTCTTTTGCTTTTTCACAAAATGCTTTTGCATCATCCTCCATTGCTTTTACAAATAAATAGAAAGCTCCATCGGGATATACGCATTCAAATCCCATTTCCGTAAGACTGTTATATAATAAATCTCTGTTAGTTTTATATATCGAAATATCTGCTGTGTCATCAATACATCTTTCAATAACCTTCTGGAATAAACTTGGTGCACATACATATCCTAATACTCTTCCTGCTCCACATACGGCTGCATATGCATCCTTGCTGTCAACCATTTTGTTTGACACAACTATGTAACCAATTCTTTCTCCAGGTAATGATAATGCTTTACTGTATGAATAACATACAAATGTATTATCATAATAATTAATCATATATGGTACATCAATATCATCATATACTAATTCACGATATGGTTCATCAGTAATTAAGAAAATAGGATATCCATATTCTTTTTCTTTTTTTCTAAGGATATCACACATTTTAACTATTGTTTCTTCTGAATACACAACACCTGACGGGTTGTTAGGTGAATTAACAATAACTGCTTTAGTCTTTTCATTTACTGCTGCTTCAAATTTTTCCATGTCAATCTGAAATGTTCCTTCTTCTCCCGGAACCTGTACAACCTTAGCACCTGACTCCTTAATAAAAATAGTATATTCAGGGAAGAACGGCGTAAATACGATACATTCTTCATCCTTTTCCATTATTGCATTCAATACGATTGTAAGAGATGCTGCTGCACCACAAGTCATATAGATATTATCTTTTGTTATATCTGTTCCAAATTTTTTATTTATATAATTAGCAATTGTATCTCTTACATGGGCATCCCCCTGTGCTGATGTGTAACCATGTGTAGCTACCGGATCGCCATTTTCAACAATATCAATAATTGCTTTCTTTACACTTTCCGGAGCAGGAACACTTGGATTACCAATACTGAAATCAAATACATTTTCTGCACCAATTTCCTGTTTACGTTTATTTCCATATTCAAATATTTCTCTTATTTCTGAACGAACTTTTCCTAAATGTACCATATCTTCTACAAACATATCTCTTCTCCTTTAAAATTAATTTTGTATTTTTATGCTGTCAGTACCAAAATATATCTTACAGATTATTTTTATAGTCATGCATCATTTACAAATTCTGTATTTTAAATTCACGCTCATGCTCACGTTTCTGGTCTCGTTTTGCAATGTCGTCTCTCTTATCGTATAATTTTTTACCTCTTGCCAAACCAATTTCCACTTTTACCAGACTTCCTTTAAAATAAACCTGCAAAGGTACTAATGTCAAACCTTTTTCTTTAATTTTACCAACAAGTTTATTTATTTCATATTTATGCATCATTAATTTCTTTGGTCTAAGCGGATCTTTATTGAAGATATTTCCCTTTTCATATGGGCTTATGTGCATTCCATAAATAATCACTTCTCCGTCTTCGATACGGATAAATGACTCTTTAATGCTACATTTTCCCTGTCTTAAAGACTTAACTTCAGTACCATGAAGTACAATTCCGGTCTCATAAGTATCTTCAATAAAATAGTCATGGCGGGCCTTTTTATTATTTGCAATTAATCTATTTGCTGCCTTTGCCATATCTTCACCTTTCCATATTAACTTTACAACTTTTTCCATACAATTTTACATCATTTTATTACTAATTTCACTATAAATTTGTATATATTTGATTATGCCAGTACAAAATCTATTGTTTTTGTCATCTTATCTGTATGAACAACTCTTACCTTTACAGACTGTCCTAGTTTGTATGTCTTTTTTGTATGTTCACCTACAAGAGAATATGTTGGTTCATCATATATATAATGGTCATCCTCCATATTGCTTACGTGAACCATTCCTTCTATTGTATTAGGCAACTCAACATACATTCCCCAGCCGGTAACACTTGAAATTACGCCTTCAAATTCTTCTCCGATATAACTTCTCATATATTCAACTTTCTTTAATTTCTCAGTATCCCTTTCTGCATCATCAGCACGTCTTTCGTTTATACTGCAATTCTTAGTTATATCAGGCAAAATTGTATTGTAATGTCTTATATATTTTTCATTTAACTTGCCATGAATATTTTCTTTAATAATTCTGTGTATCTGCAAATCAGGATATCTTCGTATTGGAGATGTAAAATGGCAGTAATATTTTGCTGATAATCCAAAATGTCCTTTACATTCCGGAGTATATTCTGCTCTCTTCATTGAACGCAAAGTAATTCTGCTTATCAAAGCTTCTTCACTTGTTCCTTCCACACTTTCTAATAACTTCTGAAGTTCTTTTGGATGAATTTCATCTCCCATCATCTTTATATGATATCCAAAGTTATTTATAAATGTAGCAAGTTGTGTCATTTTCTCGACATCCGGCTTATCATGATTTCTATATACAAATGGGAGTTCCTGCCAATAATACTCTTCTGCAACCGTTTCATTTGCCATAAGCATAAAATCTTCTATAATTTTAGTTGCTGAATTCCTCTCATAGGGTTCAATGGAAATAACTCTTCCTTTATCGTCTAATTTAATTTTACATTCAGGGAATTCAAAATTAATTGCACCTCTTCCATATCTTTTCTTTCGCAAAATATCAGACAATTCTTTCATTAACTTAAACATTGAGATGAAATCTTTATGTTTTTCGCATGCCTCTTTTTCACCTATAAGTACATCTCTTACCTGCGTATAAGACATTCTTCTGTCTACATTAATTAATGTTTCCACTATTTCATGACTTATAATATTCCCATTTTCATCGATTTCCATAATACAACTAAGTGCAAGTCTGTCTTCTCCCTGATTTAATGAGCAAATACCATTAGACAATTTATGTGGAAGCATTGGTATTACCCTGTCTACTAAATAAACACTTGTGGCCCTTTTTCTAGCTTCTTTATCTAACGGAGAATTTTCCGTAACATAATTACTTACGTCCGCAATATGAACTCCTAAAGTATAAACTCCATTTTTCTTAGAGATTGTGATAGCATCATCTAAATCTTTAGCATCTTCTCCATCTATTGTTACAGTCTGCCAGTTTCTAATATCTTTTCTTCCGTTCTTTTCTTCTTCTCTTACATAATCAGGTATGTTCTCTATCTGTTCCATTACATCTTCCGGAAACTCTGTAGGTATATCATAAGCTTTAACGATAGATAAAATATCTACTCCCGGGTCATTTACATGACCTATAATTTCAACTATTTTTCCTTCCGGCTTTCTTCCTTCCTTTCCATAATCAGTAATCTTGGCAACTACTTTATGTCCGTTAACAGCCCCCATAGATGCTTTGAGTGGAATATATATATCTTTTACAATTTTTTGATTATCCGGTAATACATATCCAAAGTTTTTGCTTTTTTCAAATAATCCAACAACTTCTGTTATTTCATGGGATATGATTTTTACAATTTTACCTTCTTTTCTTCTTTTTCTTGTTCCATCATTCTTAGTTTTGTCTTCAGGTAATACTGCAACTAAAACCGTATCATGGTGAAAAGCATTATTAACATTCGCAGCCGGAATAAAATAATCCTCTTCTTCACCCTCTACAGTAACAAATCCGTATCCTTTTTCATGTGCAGTAAATATACCTGTAACTAATGTTTCTTTTGCTATCGAATACTTTCCTCTTTTTGAAACAGATATCTTTCCTTCATTTATTAATTCATTTAAGACTATTTCTAATAATCCTCTATCTTCCTTTTTTACATTTAATATTATTGCTAATTCTTTTATTTTCATAGGAACATAGTTTTTATCATTCATTAAATCTAATATGATTTTCTTTCTTTCATTAATTAATTCCATGATTTCTCCTTACTCTATTATTATAAATTTGTAAAATACTTTCTATTTATGCATTTATTTTTCAAATGAAATCTCTTCATTTCAAATTTATTTCTATAATTATTTTAGCCATTTTTTCTTTTTATAATAAAAAGAAAGTGTTCCTAAAAGGAACACTTTAAAAATCATAATTATCCTAAAAATTTAAGAACTTCATATTAAGAACAATTGAAAGTACAAAGAATAAAACAATCATAACCTTTGTAATCTTTTCTAACTTTCCTTCCATTGAACGTCCTTTATTCTTTCCCCAGTATGATTCTGCTGCACCACTGATTGCTCCTGTAAGTCCAGCCTGCTTTCCTTCCTGAAGTAGTATTACTACTGTTATAACTACACAGATGATAATGTATATCACTGATAATACTCTTAATAATGTAATCATTTCGAACCTCCTATTAGTATGTATTGCCCCCTCCCTTGGGTCAGCGGCTAGTCGTCGGAAACATTTATTGAAAATGAACTTCATTCATTTCGTTTCCTTCTATACCTATTCAAACGCGAATACATAAATATTATCATATTTGTATGCTATTATCAAGTAATTATTCCAATCTTTTCTAATTTTATCATCTAAATTTCTTCCTATTGCTGATTGCCTTCATTCACTAATTCCTGTAAATTACTGATTTCAGTTTCTATTTCTATATTTTCACTTTTGCTTTGTACTATCTCTGTATTTTGTTGTTCTTCTATGGATTCTGTTTCATCAGACTTGGTAGTCTCTATCGTTGTTTCCTGAATAGTTACATCTTCTGTTTCATTTTGTTTGCTATCTGCATTTTTCTTCTTTTTATCAGTCTTTTTATTTTTTGAGTCGTCACTTGCTTTTTTACTTTTACTTGAATTTATACTTTTACTTTTTGATTTTGCTGTACCTGTACTTACAGAAGCACTTTTTTCATTCGTCACTACATTACTCTCTGTATTTTTATTTCATTCTGTTTGTTTACTGCCACACTGACTGCAGTAGTTGTTTCCTCCTTTTTATTTTATCTTTTGTTTATTTCCTATTATTTTCTATTCATTTAGTAGGTATTGTCTTTCTCATCGTTTGTCAACTTTATTTCTATTTTTATTTATAATTTTTCTTCAATTCTCAATAACTGGTTATATTTTGCTGTTCTTTCACTTCTACATGGTGCCCCTGTTTTTATAAAACCTGTATTAAGCCCTACCGCCAAATCTGCAATAGTTGTATCTTCTGTTTCTCCTGAACGATGTGACATGATAGCTATATATCCATGACTTTGTGCCATTTGCACAGCTTTAATCGTTTCTGTTATACTTCCTATCTGATTTGGTTTTATCAATATTGCATTTGCACATTTCTCTTTTATTCCCTTTTTTAATCTCTCTACATTTGTAACAAATAAATCATCACCGACTAAGTGGATTTTTCTACCTAATTTCTCAGTAATCTTTTTCCATCCATCCCAATCTTCTTCATCTAATGGGTCTTCTATTGAAAATATCGGATATCTGTCAACAATATCACTCCACATATCTATTAATTCATCTGTTGTCAATTCGATTCCTTTTTTAGGTAATTTGTATTTTCCTGTAACTTCTGCTTTCCATTCTGAAGCTGCTACATCCAAAGATATTTTAAAGTCTTTTTCAGGAATATATCCTGCCTTTTTAACTGCTTCAATAATTAAATCAAGTACTTCCATTTCGTTATTTAAATCCGGTGCAAATCCACCTTCATCACCAACTGCAACAGATAAATTTTTGTCTTTTAATAATTTTTTCAGTGCATGGTAAACTTCTGCACACCATCTCAATCCTTCTTTAAATGTTGTCGCTCCAACAGGTAAAATCATAAATTCCTGCACGTCTATATTATTAGATGAATGAGCACCTCCGTTTAAAATATTCATCATGGGCATAGGCATTTTGCACGCACTTATGCCTCCTGTAAATTTGTAAGTAAAAATATTTAATGCTTTTGCACATGCATTTAAATTAGCCATCGAAACAGCCAATATTGCATTTGCACCTAATTTTGATTTATTATCTGTTCCGTCTTCACTTAACATCATTCTGTCAATTCTTCTTTGATTAAGTGCATTTTGTCCTATAAGCATTTCATTTATTATTGTATTTACGTTTGTTACAGCTTTTTTTACACCGGCTCCTAAATATCTATCTTCACCATCTCTAATCTCCGCTGCTTCAAATTTTCCTGTTGATGCACCGGACGGTACGGTTGCTCTTCCTGTAATCAAATCAGTTTTTGGATTTTCCCCTCTAACCGTAACTTCTGCTTCAACTGTAGGATTTCCACGTGAATCTAAAATTTCTCTTGCTTTTACATTTACAATCTTTAAATATTGTTCCATATTCTCTATCAGATGCATTTTTAGCACCCAATTTCTCCTATATTATTTAATGTTCCGTTAATATATAAAGATTTTTCAATCTACTATGCCTTACTATTTTCACGAAGCACTTACTATTTAGATAACGTTATATATGTCTTTTATATAAAACAAATTTATATACGTTCTTTGTATAAAACACTGTTATATACATTCTTTATACAAAAACAGGGAAACACTATTTTACTAGTGTTTCCCTGTTACTTATTTTTATTCAATTAAGTCAAAGAGTTCTACATTGACCTCTCTATTTATTATTTTACAAGTAATGATTTTCCTGTCATTTCTTTTGGCTGTTCCATTCCCATTAATTCGATTAATGTAGGAACGATGTCTGCTAAGCATCCACCTTCTCTTAATTTATACTTAGGATCAGCATTTACTAAGATAAATGGTACAGGATTTGTTGTGTGAGCTGTAAATGGTTCGCCTGTTTCATAATCAACTAACTGCTCAGCATTTCCGTGGTCAGCACAGATAAACATCTGTCCATCAACTTCCTTAATAGCTTCTACTGCTCTGCCTACACATTCATCTACTGCTTCAATAGCCTTAATAGCTGCTGATTCAACACCTGTGTGTCCTACCATGTCAGGATTTGCAAAGTTAATGATAATAACATCATATTTCTGTCCTTTAATTGCGTCTACAAGCTTATCACATACTTCATAAGCACTCATTTCAGGCTTAAGGTCATATGTTGCTACTTCTTTAGGTGAATTTACTAAAATTCTATCTTCTCCCTTATTTGGTTCTTCTACACCACCATTAAAGAAGAATGTAACATGAGCATATTTTTCTGTTTCAGCAATTCTAGCCTGAGTCATGTTATGTGCAGCTAAATATTCACCAAATGTATTTCTAATTTCAACTTTCTTAAATGCGATTAATTTGTTAGGAATTGTAACATCATATTCTGTAAAGCATACAAATACTAAATCTAATCTTTTTCCTCTATCAAATCCATCAAAATCATCTGCACAGAATGCTCTTGTAATCTGACGTGCTCTGTCTGGTCTGAAGTTACAGAAAATAACAGAATCTTTGTCATTTACTGTTGCTACAGGAGCATCATTTTCCATAATTACTGTAGGAATAACAAATTCATCTGTCTTATCTACTGCGTATGAATCTGCAACTGCCTGTACAGGGTCTGTAGCCTTATTTCCTTCTCCCTTTGTAATAGCATCATATGCCTTAACAACTCTATCCCAGTTATTATCTCTATCCATTGCATAGTAACGTCCTGAAATTGAAGCAATCTTTCCAACACCAATTTCAGCCATCTTATCTACTAATTCCTGAACATAATCTTTTCCTGATGCAGGAGGTGTATCTCTACCATCTAAGAATGCATGTACATATACCTTTTCAAGACCAAATTTCTTAGCCATTTCAATTGTTCCATAAATATGTGTATTATGGCTGTGTACACCACCGTCTGATAATAATCCAAAGATGTGTAATGCACTGTTGTTTTTCTTGCAATTTTCCATTGCCTTAACTAACTCTTCATTCTTAAAGAAATCTCCATCCTGAATTTCTTTTGTGATTCTTGTTAATTCCTGGTATACAATTCTTCCTGCACCCATATTTAAATGACCTACTTCAGAATTTCCCATCTGTCCGTCAGGAAGGCCTACTGCCATTCCACTTGCATAACCTTTTACAAAAGGATATTCTGCCATAAGTTTGTCCATTACAGGCTTTTTAGCTTCTGCAACAGCATTTGCTTTTGCATTTTCATTTAATCCATATCCGTCTAAAATCATTAAAACTGTTGGTTTTTTGCTCATTTTTCTCTCCTTAAATTAAACTTTATTTTTCTATTCCCCATGAAATTTCCTGCTTCTTCAAATTAATTGCCACTGCATTCTCACGGGTTCTTTCGCTATTTCCTCTGAAATACAAAATATCGTATCCTTTGAAAATAACATTCATATCATAACCACAGTTACTAACTGTGTTGGTTAACATTTCCTCAGTCTGTTCTTTTGTAATATTAGTCTTTACTTTTGAGTAGCTGCTTGCAGAGCCTACATTCTGCTGCACACAAAAATATATTGGATTTCTCTTAACATTAGAGAATGTATTATTTTTTACATGTATGCCTTCTATTCCGCCACCTGAAATAGCATGTGCTCCACTACTATAAGCTTTCTTACTCTTTAATCCAATTTTGTTAAAAGTATTATTTTCAATGGTTGCATTCTTCCAGTTAAGTATAAATACACCATTGTCAAAAATATTTTTAAATGTATTATTAGTTATTACTACATTTTCGTGATAAACATTTTCACCATTCTTCTGTGAATACTTATGTGTACCAACACCACGTGTAACTCCATCAAATACATTGTTTGTTATTGTTATATTTTTATTATCTGTTCTATCCTGTGCAACCCACACTGCATTAAGGCCATGTGTTTCAGGGTCCGGAGTATCAAGATTAATAGCCTCTTTCATATAATTTTTAGCCCTTGTACTTGCTTTAGAACCTTTAAATGTACAATTTTCAATAACAACATTCTCTACACCTGTTATTTCAAGGAAATGTCCTCCATTCTGATTTTTAAATGTTATTCCTGAAACTTTTACATTTTTATTGTGGGATATTACAATTGTTCCTCCACCTTCAACAAAATTATTGTCAATTGTAGCATTCCCTTTACCTGTTATTGAAATGTTCTTTGCACCACTTACTTTTTTACATGACCCTTTTATCTTGCTTTTTGATGGTGGGCATAATGAAAATACATTATTTGATGGTGGATATCCTGCTCCACCAGTTTGATATATATTTTTTAATACAACTCCATTCTTCAACACAACCTGAACATTTGATGGAATATATACAGAATTAGACATTTCGTATGTGCCTTTTTTTATAATAAATTTACCACCGCCTGCTTTTTCTAATTGCTTCATATAATAATTAAAAGCTACTGTATACTTCGTATATTTGTTATAATTAGAATACTTTTTTATTTCTGAAGGAATTGACTTTGTTGTCATTGTTATTGTTTTCTTAGCATATACATTCTTTGCCTGTATATGGGTTACTCCTGTTACACATAGCATAACTGCCAATGTAGACACTAATCTTATAATTATTTTATTTCTTTTCTTCATATTCATATTCCTAACGAATTTTTTGTTTGATATTAAACAAAAGAATTTTAATTTTAAAACTTACTCCTTAAATTTAATATCTGATAATAGTTAATTGTTATTAAATACTCAATCTGTTCTTCAATAAAGGGCTGATGCAATTTTGTTGCAACAACCCTTATTTAAAATCTTATTTATTATAGTTGACAATCTTTCCAAATTCTGCTTTAAGGCTTGCACCACCAACTAAACCACCATCTATGTCAGGTTTAGCAAGTAATTCTGCTGCATTTCCAGCATTCATTGAACCACCATACTGAATTCTGATAGCTGCTGCTGTTGCATCATCATATACTTCTGCGATACATTCTCTGATTGCTGCACAAATTTCTTCTGCCTGATCAGATGTAGCTGTCTTACCTGTTCCAATAGCCCAGATTGGTTCGTAAGCGATAACTGCTTCCTTAGCCTGGTCTGCTGTTACATTTAAGAATGCAATCTTAATCTGCTGACGGATGAAATCAACTGCAACACCCTGTTCTCTCTGTTCAAGAGTTTCACCACAGCAAATAATAGGTGTAATACCATGTTCAAAAGCTTTTAATACTTTCTTATTTACTGTTGCATCTGTTTCTGCGAAATATTCTCTTCTTTCTGAATGTCCGATGATAACATACTTAACTCCAACATCTGTTAACATGTTAGGAGCTATTTCTCCTGTATATGCACCACTTTCTTCAAAATACATATTTTCAGCACCGATGTTGATGTTTGAACCCTTTGCTGCTTCCATAGCCGGTACTATTGAAATAGCTGGTACACAAAATACTACATCTACATCTTCATTAGCTACTAAAGGTTTTAATTCATTGATTAAAGCAACTGCCTCACTAGGAGTTTTGTTCATTTTCCAGTTACCTGCGATAATTTTCTTTCTCATAATTATATAATCTCCTCTATATTTAAGACATATCAGTTAAAAGCATATTAAGCCTTTAACTGCTGATGATGCCTTATATAATATTGTATATCCTACTTATCGTTTGCTGCTGCAACACCTGGTAATTCCTTACCTTCGAGGAATTCAAGAGAAGCTCCACCACCTGTTGAAATATGTGACATCTTATCACCAAATCCTAACTGGTTAGCTGCCGCTGCTGAATCACCACCACCGATGATTGTTGTAGCATCTTTAAGATCTGCCATAGCTTTAGCAATTGCAATTGTACCATTAGCAAAGTTAGGCATTTCGAAACATCCCATTGGTCCGTTCCATACAACTGTCTTAGCTCCTTTAATAGCATTAGCAAATAATTCTGCTGTCTTTGGTCCGATATCTAAACCTTCCATATCAGCTGGGATTTCTCCACGTCCTACAACCTTGAAGTTGCAGTCATTTGAGAAGTTATCTCCAACTACTGTATCGACAGGGATTAATAACTTAACACCCTTTTCTTCAGCTTTCTTCATCATGTTTACAGCATATTCTTTGTAATCTTCTTCAAGAAGTGATTTACCTACTTCTTCACCAAGACCAGCCATGAATGTGTATGCCATACCACCACCGATGATTAATGTATCAACCTTTTCAAGAAGGTTTTCAATAACTGAAATCTTTGATGAAACTTTTGCTCCACCAAGGATAGCTACGAATGGTCTTTCCGGATTGTTAACTGCGTTTCCAAGGAAATCGATTTCCTTCTGCATTAAGTATCCTACAACTGCTGTGTCAACAAATTTTGTTACACCAACGTTTGAACAATGTGCTCTGTGAGCTGTTCCGAACGCATCATTTACAAATACATCACAAAGTGAAGCTAATTCCTTGCTGAATTCTTCTCCGTTCTTTGTTTCTTCTGCACGATAACGTGTGTTTTCAAGAAGAATAACCTCTCCGTCTTTCATTGCTTCAACTGCAGCCTTAGCATTTGGTCCTACTACTTCAGGATCTGCTGCGAATTTAACTTCCTGTCCTAATAATTCTGAAAGTCTTACTGCAACTGGTGCTAATGATAATTCCGGCTTTGGTTCTCCCTTTGGCTTTCCAAGATGTGAGCAAAGGATTACCTTTCCACCATCAGCTATTAATTTCTTTATTGTTGGCAAAGCTGCTACTAAACGGTTTTCGTCTGTGATTTTTCCATCCTGTAATGGTACGTTGAAGTCACAACGAACTAACACTCTCTGTCCTTTTACATTGATATCATCTACTGATTTCTTATTAAGCATTATATGTGCTCCTTTCATTTAAGCGCGTCATACGCGTAGTCTCATAAATCCCGGAATCAGTATAAACTTTATTCCAAGATTATATGCGCCCATGAAATGTACATCCATATAGATGTGGCATTCATTTTATCAGCGCAATATAAAAGGGTCCGGTCCAATTAAGACCGGACCCTTATGGATCTTATTTAAAGATTTCTTATTTATTATGCTAATTCTGAGAAGTATTTGATTGTTCTAACCATCTGGCTTGTGTATGAGTTTTCATTGTCATACCATGAAACAACCTGTACTTCATAAGTATCATCATCAACCTTTGATACCATTGTCTGTGTAGCATCAAATAATGAACCATATCTCATTCCAACGATATCGCTTGATACGATTTCGTCTTCATTGTATCCGTAAGATTCGTTTGAAGCTGCCTTCATAGCTGCATTGATACCTTCAACTGTGATATCTTTTCCTTTAACTACAGCTGTAAGAACTGTTGTAGAACCTGTTGGAACTGGAACTCTCTGTGCAGAACCGATTAATTTTCCGTTTAATTCAGGAATAACTAATCCGATAGCCTTTGCAGCACCTGTTGAGTTAGGAACGATGTTAACTGCTGCTGCTCTTGATCTTCTTAAATCACCTTTTCTCTGTGGTCCGTCAAGAGTCATCTGATCACCTG
>OKRZ01000501.1_pt1 | contig 30429 bp, 29 predicted proteins | sample 1601141 | NCBI WGS metagenome assembly OKRZ01 (sample SAMEA3541524, study PRJEB24748) | human gut metagenome | biome: human gut; feature: human-associated habitat; material: faeces | place: China | collected 2012
CATAGTCTGGGAAGTATTCACGAGAAAATAGCCGTTGTTGTAAGAGGCTTACATTTTTAGACTTATAAAAATCATGCATTTTTTGACATAGCTGACGAATACTATAGCCTTTGTATGTATCTATATGACTATTGTAAATAGACGGCAACACTTCTTCCATCGGTGCATCCCGGTCTATGAGGTCTTCAAAGCGAACGAGTTCCGCTACGAGCGCATCCATCTTATGCTTAGATTCTGCTGGCGTCATAAGGAATAAGATCGTATTTAAATCGCATTTTTCAGGAATGATTCGATTTTCTCGTAAATAATTAGCAAGAATATTAGCAGGAATACCAAAGGCTTCATATTCTCCGGTCTCTACATTAATTCCTGGTGTAATCAGTTGGAACTTACAAGGATCGATAAAATACTGCCCCTTACTATAACCTTTAAATGAATGCCACTTTGCTTCTGGTTCAAAGGCAAAATAATTTACATCTTCCGCCATGACCTGTGTATTTCCGTCTTCCCATTTTTTGCCATGCACCATAGGTGGTACTAACGGGCGGAGATATTTGCATTGCTTCAACACGGCTTTACGAGCATCAATAGCAACTTCAACACATTCACGCCATAAATTTTGACCTAATTCACCTTCATGGATTTTCGCATTTACATCGAGAGATGCAAATAACGGATAAAATGGAGAGGTAGATGCATGCATCATAAAGGAATTATTAAAACGTTTATGATCTACATAACGGTTTTGCCCCTTTATATGACTATCCTTCTTATGAATTTGAGAGGTTTGTGAAAAGCCAGCTTGTTGCTTATGTACCGATTGAGTTACTAAAATCCCAGGATCATTTGGACCTAACTCTAATAATAGGGGACTACAATCTTTCATCATAGGAATAAATTGTTCATATCCCACCCACGCAGAGTCAAAGAAAATATAGTCACAAAGATGTCCTATTTTATCTACTACTTGACGAGCATTATAAATCGTACCATCATAGGTGCCTAATTGAATGACTGCTAGCCGAATAGGACGTTTAGCTCGAGCCTTTTCAGGGAATTTTTCTGCAATCAAAGATCGAATATAACTTTCATCAAAACAATGATCTAAAATACCGCCAATGGAGCCAAATGGATTGCGCGCTGTCTCAAGATATATAGGCGTAGCGCCAGACATAACAAGACCACCATGGCAGATAGATTTATGATTATTACGATCATATAAAATAATATCGCCCGGTGTTAAAAGAGCATTAAGTACTACCTTATTCGCTGAAGATGTACCATTTAATACAAAATAGGTCTTGTCAGCATTATAGACTTTCGCAGCATGCGCTTGCGCATCATAAGCATAACCTTCATGAATTAAAAGATCTCCTAATTTTACATCCGCATTACAAAGGTCTGCTCTAAATATATTCTCCCCAAAGAAATTGTAAAAAGCGCGACCTGTAGGATGTTTATAGAAAAACTGACCACCTTGATGTCCTGGGCAATCAAATTGTGAATTTTGATCCCCTACATAATCAGATAAAGCCCTGAAAAATGGTGGTAAAATAGAGTCTTCATAGCTTGCTACAAGCTTTTCTATCTCTGATTTGCAGTCGTCCATATTTGTAGAGGAAAACACCATAATAGATGTAATGCGTTCCTTATAAAAAGATAAATCCTTAGATTCATCAAATCTTAGGACAATAACAGGTATACCAAAGGTATAAATTTGATTATTATTGATAAGCTCTAAATCACAATCACCAATAACAACGGCACCGACATCTATAAAATCTGTGTCACAAATAGAAACACATATGCGACCCTCTATAGAGCTAATTTGGGATTGTACGGAATCAGATAAAGCAATCTTTAAATGTTTCACAGCCTCCTCCTTTCGTAACTATGTATCACACTCGATATATAATCAACACATATGAAATAAAACATAGTATAAAAACATATAACAAATAAAAAGACTCCCTACTCAAAGAATAGGGAGCCTTTTGGTTTTAGATTATTCAGCTGCTTCTTCTTCAGCTTCAATATGCTTAGGAGCTTCTGGTTTCATCAATGGGAACAACAATACATCGCGGATGGATGCAGAGTCTGTTAAGAACATAACGAGACGGTCAATACCAACACCTAAACCTGCTGTTGGAGGTAAACCGTATTCAAGAGCTGTAACGAAGTCTTCATCCATACGGTGAGCTTCATCATCGCCAGCTTCGCGTTCTTTCAATTGATCCAAGAAACGTTGTTTTTGGTCGATTGGGTCATTTAACTCGGAGAAGCCATTTGCCAATTCACGACCATAAATGAACGCTTCAAAACGTTCTGTAGCCAATGGATTTTCACGACTTGCTTTCGCAAGTGGAGAAATTTCTTTTGGATGACCATATACGATAGTTGGTTGAATCAAGTTTTCTTCTACATAATCTTCGAAGCAAAGATTTAAGATTTTACCAATACCATCATTTTCTGTATATTCTACATTTAAACGATCTGCAATAGCACGAGCTTCTTCTACAGTAGTAACTGCATCAAAGTCTTCACCAGTGTATTTTTTTACACCTTCAGCCATTGTGATACGATTCCAAGGTGGAGTCAAATTGATTTCTGTACCTTGGTATGTGATTTCTTGTGTACCTAGAACCTCTTGAGCACAGTAGGACACAAGATTTTCTGTTAAGCGAATAGCATCCTCAACATCGCCATAAGCTTGGTAAGATTCGATAGTAGTGAATTCTGGATTATGACGGTTGTCGATACCTTCGTTACGGAAGCAACGGTTCATTTCGAATACGCGATCCATACCACCAACGATTAAACGTTTGAGATACAATTCAGGCGCGATACGCATGTAAATATCGATATCAAGCGCATTGTGATGAGTAATGAATGGACGTGCAGCAGCACCACCAGGGATAGCATGCATCATTGGTGTTTCTACTTCCATAAAGCCATCACGCATCATGTATTCGCGAATTTTAGCAACGATTTGGGAGCGTTTTACAAATGTATCACGCACTTCAGGATTTACGATCAAATCAACATAACGTTGACGGTAACGAAGTTCTGTATCCTTTAAACCATGCCATTTTTCTGGTAATGGACGTAAAGATTTGGATAACAAAGTTAATTTGTTAACTTTAATTGTAACTTCCCCTGTATGAGTTTTAAATACGTGACCTTCAACACCGATAATATCACCGATATCGAGCATTTTTACGTATTTATAAGTATCTTCACCCAATACATCTTTACGGAAATATACTTGAATATCGCCGGATTTATCACGCATATTCGCAAATGCTGTTTTACCATGGGAACGGATTGTCATCAAACGGCCTGCAATAACTACAGGTTGACCGTCATATTTCAAGAAGAAGTCATCTTTAATGTCTTTTGCATTATCTTTTACAACAAAACGTTGACCAAATGGATAGATACCATCCGCTTCGTATTCAGCCAATTTGTCGCGGCGAATTTGCATTTGCTCATTCAGCTCTTCTTGTACATTTTTAATTTCTTCACTCATGTTATCGCCTCTTCGTCAGTAAATGTAAATTATTGGATTGCTAACACTTTGAATGTAACAGGACCATCTGGTGTGGAAACTTCTACTTCATCACCTTTACGTTTGCCCAAAATAGCTTTACCTACAGGAGATTCGTTAGAGATACGATTGTTAAATGGATCCGCTTCAGAGGAACCAACGATAACATATTCTAATTCATCATTGTACATTGTATCTAATACAGTTACTTTGCTACCTACGGATACAACATCACCTTTTACGGATTCGTCGATGATTTTCGCAGTGTTAATTTTATTTTCAAGCTCTACAATATGACCTTCGATGAAAGCTTGTTCATTTTTTGCATCATCATATTCAGAGTTTTCACTGATATCGCCATATTCAATAGCAGTCTTAATACGTTCAGACACTTCAATACGACGTACAGATTTATAATACGTTAATTCTTCTTCTAATTTCTTTAAACCTTCGGCGGTAAGTAATGTTTCTTTTACGTCTGCCATGGGTACCCCACTCTTTCTACATATAAATTAAATAAGAAAAAAGTGCCATAGTAAGATGACACCTTATCTTTTATTTCTAAATTATCTCAACCATTATATAAAAATACTGTACATTTGTCAATCTGACTACATTTCAGCCAGTATTTTACGATATGATTCTAGCTCATTATGAAAGCTTGTTACGGTATGAATTGTATTCACACGATTGCGCCAATATGCTGATTCAGGAAGCCCCTTCATATACCAGCCTGCATGAGTTCGTATTTCCTTAACGGCCATACTCTCACCCTTGTATTGACACAATAGATCAAAATGCTTTAACAACATGTCGAGACGTTCAATATCAGTTGGCGCCGGTAACACTTCACCAGTCTCTAAATAATGGTGAATGCGACCGAAGATCCAAGGATTACCCTGTGCACCACGACCTACCATTACAGCATCACACCCCGTTTCATCGAGCATGCGCTTCGCGTCCTCTGGCTCCACGATATCCCCATTGCCAATTACAGGCACGGATACTGCCTCTTTTACGGCCTTAATATAGGACCAGTCCGCATGACCACTGTACATTTGTTCCTTTGTACGGCCATGTACAGCAATAGCTGCGACCCCCGTGGATTCGATGCACTTTGCAAAGTCTACTACATTGATAGATTCACTATCCCAACCAATGCGCATTTTCACCGTTACAGGTACATCGACAGCCTTAACTGCCGCTTCTGCTACGCGTGCCGCCAAATCAGGATTCTTCATAAGTGCAGAGCCATCCCCGGAGGAAACAACTTTTTTAACAGGACAACCCATATTGATATCTACAATATCTGCCCCCGCATCAGCTACAACCTTTGCTCCGATGGCAATCGCCTCTGGATTAGAACCGAAGATTTGCATAGAAACAGGCCGTTCCACATCTTCAAGGCGCAACAATTCATGGGTGCGTTCATTTTTATATTTAATGCCCATAGCGCTTACCATTTCGGTACATACCAAGGCGGCGCCATGCTCTTTAGCAAGTAAACGATAGGCAATGTCGCTAACCCCAGCCATTGGCGCTAATATGGCTTGTCCATCAATTTTGACGGATCCTATTTGCCATTGTTTATTGTTCATATAATTCTATATCCCCTAACAAAAAGGGTACAGCATAAGCTGTACCCAAATGTACACTACTTCGTTACATATACGTAACTATATTATAGTAGCATTATTTATTTCTTTCGTAAATAAGACGTAAGCCTTCTAATGTAAGCATAGGCTCTACATGGTCAATGCAGTCTGTAGCGCTGCTGATAAGCTGTGCTAAACCGCCTGTAGCCACTACAGTTACTTGACCGCCCATTTCAGCTTTCATACGAGATACGAGACCTTCTACTTGGCCTACGTAGCCATAGAACATACCAGATTGCATAGAAGATACGGTGTTGCGACAAATCACTTGACCAGGATCTCTCACATCAATACGTGGTAATTTAGCTGCTCGTTGGAATAAAGCCTCCGCAGAAATTGTAACGCCGGGAGTAATTACACCGCCCATATAATCGCCATTACCTTGAACCGCACAATAGGTTGTAGCCGTACCAAAGTCGATAATGATTAAATCACCTTTATATTGTTCATGTGCAGCCACAGCATTTACGATACGGTCAGCCCCTACTTCACGAGGATTATCATACTTAATAGCAATACCAGTCTTAGTACCAGGTCCAACAATGAGAGGATTTACATTAAAATAACGTAAACATACCCGTTCTAATGTAGGCATCAACGGTGGCACAACTGAGGAAATGATAATATCCTTAATATCTTTCACATTAACCTTGCGATCGTGGAAGAATAAGTTCATCATCAACATGCCATATTCATCGGTGGTCCGAACGCGATCCGTGGAAATACGCCAGTGACCTACAAGCTCTGTCTTGTCGTATACACCGAGAACAATATTGGTGTTCCCCACATCAATTACTAATAACATGAATGCCTCCTATTTGCGCGGACGAATTGACACGTCCCCTGCCACAATACGTTTAACTGTCCCATCAGGGATTCTTACTAATAAGTTACCATCTTCATCAATATCTGTAGCTACCCCTTCATAGGTATTTCCTGGTGCTCTCACTTCAATTTCCTCACCGAGAGTCACCGATAATTGGCGCCATTCATTTAATGTTTCCTCAAAGCCACTATCGAGGACTTCATAATATTGATGTTCTAAGGATTCCAAAATAATTTTAAAAGCTTCTGTCCGTTCAATATCAATGCCTTCCATTGTTAATGACGTAGCAATTAACTTCAATTCTTCTGGTAGTTCTTCTTGTTTAGTCTTAACATTGACACCTATGCCCATAACAATATAGGAAATTTCCTCCATAGAGCCGGACATTTCTGTCAAAATACCAACTAATTTACGACCATTTACAAGGATATCATTTGGCCATTTAATACCCGCATCTGTAAGGCCCATTTTATGAAATGCCTTTGTTAATGCCACGGCAGCCATCAATGTACACTTCGGTGCTTCTACTGGTGCAAAGTCAGGGCGTAAAATGAGACTAAACCATAGACCTTTTCCGAATGGAGAATACCATCCACGAGATAAACGACCGCGGCCAGCAGCCTGTTCCTCTGTAACAACAACAGTGCCTTCTTCTGCACCTTGTTGTGCTAAGCGACGAGCTTCTAGGTTTGTAGATTCGGTAGTGTCCATATAGACATACCGTTTGCCAAATACATCTGTTTTTAAGATTTGCTTCATTGCTAATGGACTCAACAAATCAGGTTCCTCCAATAATCGATACCCCCTCTTGGTATAAGATTCTATTTTGTAGCCTTTTTGACGTAATGCTTTGATATGCTTCCAAATAGCTGTGCGCGAAACATGACACGCTTCCGACATATCTTGTCCCGATACGAAACTACCTTGGTTTTGTCTCAAGAATTCTAATACTTCATCACGCATAGTTTAGAGCCCCTTTCTTTGTCAACCTAGGTTTACAATTCGATTGTACAAGTGTACCCTATAAAATGCAAGGATTATTTAAAATAATTAATGGTATAATACATGTAGTATTAAGTTATACCTTATGTAAAAGATAACAATAGTATAGTCTATCATTATCTGGGGAGATATATGCAACAATTTACATTAGAAGAAAAAAATGAAGTTCTAGAGAACCCATTTATCCATATTCACAGAAAACTTGATGTTCTATTAAACATAGGCAAATTACTTATGGAATGTGGTGCAGATACAAATCGAATTATTGAAGAGATGTTAAAAGCTGCCACATTTATGGGTATTCCTCATAATTACTTAAATATTCATATTTCATATACTACCATCATGGTAAATCTATTACACAAAGAACGGTCCATAACGGTGTTCAGAAAAACACCGGTGCACGTTCCTAATATGGCCATGATTAATGCCGTATCTAAACTTACATGGCGTGCCTTTGAACGACATTACTCGCTCACTACCTATGAACAACTCATTTCAAAATTAGATTCTACCATTCCTGTATATCCTGATTGGGTAAAGGGTATTGCATGTGCTCTAGGTTCTGCAGGGCTCGCATTTCTATATAGTGGTGATATAATAGCCTTCATAGTAACAATTATATGCTCTCTCATTGGCTATTTCACACGAACGCTAGCCGTACGCTTTGGTTGTAATGAATATGTAGGTATTGCATTAGGTGGATTTGCCGCTATGGTTTCTGCCTACGGCTTCTATTCACATATTGAACAAGACTCGTTAGTTTATGTTCTCGTATGCTGCACCTTATTTATGATTCCAGGGGTACCGCTTATTAATGCCGTCATTGATACAATAAACAATCATATCCTATCGGGTATTACAGGAGCCATTAGAACAATTCTCATCGTAGGTAGTATGACCTTAGGTATGGCCATGGCCTTATACTTTAGTCCAATGCCGGCCTTTAGTTTTGTAGATATTAAACCTCATGTACTATCTATTGAACAGATTATAGGTTCTTTTATGGCCGCTGCCTCATTCGCTGTTTTATTTAATGCTCCTGTACGCCTCTTGCTCTCAATCGGTATCGGCGGTGTATTATGTGTATTTATTCGTAATTTACTAGCTGTTGAATTGGGCTTCTCTATTGCTGGGGCCACCTTTGTAGGGGCAGCCGTGATGAGTATTATTTATGTAAAAGTTTCTACCTGGCTTAAAACATCTAGTACGATTATTATCGTGCCGTCTGCTATCGCATTAATGCCAGGGATTCTATATTATCGTTTTCTATTCGATATTCTTCACATCAATGCACTCAATGAATCTGGACTTGTTTATATGGTGCAGAATGGTGTAACAGGTATTTTAACAATCGTTGGCATCGCTGTAGGCGTAGCCATACCGAATGTATTAGCACAGAAATATTTAAAATCACTTAAGGAACGACGCATACAAGAATATTTAGCAACCCGTCACATCCATGATGGACAATAAAAAAGAGCTGGTCTCCAAGGAGATCAGCTCTTTTATTTGGACAGTATCCATTATTTAATTTCATTAGAAGGTGTTTCACTAGGAGCTTCCACTGTAGAAGTGTGCTCATTAGCTTCAACAACCTCTGGTACTACAATACCTGCCGCTTCTAACGTAGCTTTAGGTTCCTCTGTTTCAGGGGCTTTCGTTGTACCATATTTGTAAAGATTATCTACTGCTTTTGCATCGATTGTTTCTTCTTCTAATAAGGCATTCGCCATATCATGTAAGAATTTCTCGTTATCGCTAAGAAGTTTTGTTACATCTTTATAAGCATCTTCAACAATACGATGAATTTCAGTATCGATTTTTGCAGCAATTTCTTCACTGTAGTTGCGTTCATGGCCAAGGTTTTTCCCCAAGAATACTTGTTCTTGTTGTTCACCAAATACGATAGGACCAAGCTCATCGCTCATGCCCCAACGCGTTACCATGGCGCGCGCTGTATTCGTTACACTTTGAAGGTCACCAGAAGCACCTGTACTGATTTCATCCAAAATCAAAGCCTCTGCCACACGACCGCCAAGGGCTACGCGAATATCCGCTAATAATTGAGATTTTGTTTTGTAGTTTTGTTCCTCTGTAGGAAGCATCATAGTGTAACCACCTGCTGCACCACGAGGAATGATTGTTACCTTATGAACAGGATCTGCATGAGGCAACAAATGTGCCACAATAGCATGACCAGATTCATGGTACGCTGTTAACTTGCGATCCTTATCACTCACAATGTGACTGCGGCGTTCAGGACCCATGCTAACCTTTTCACTAGCTTCTTCAACTTCAGCCATAGTGATTACTTTTTTGTTAAGACGAGCCGCTAATAAAGCCGCTTCATTTAACAAGTTACTTAAGTCGGCACCAGTAAAGCCTGGTGTTTTCTTCGCAATTGTTTTCAAGTCTACATCGTCAGCCAACGGCTTGTTACGAGCGTGAACTTTTAAGATTGCTTCACGACCGCGTAAGTCTGGACGACCTACGATAACTTGACGGTCAAAACGACCTGGACGCAAGAGCGCTGGGTCAAGAATATCTGGGCGGTTTGTAGCTGCGATAGTAATAATACCTTCGTTAGCACCGAAGCCATCCATTTCAACGAGCAATTGGTTCAATGTTTGTTCACGTTCATCGTGACCACCACCAAGACCTGAGCCACGTTGCCGACCAACCGCATCAATTTCGTCGATGAAGATGATACATGGCGCATTCTTTTTCGCTTGTGTGAAAAGATCACGTACACGAGATGCACCAACACCTACGAACATTTCTACGAAGTCAGAACCAGAAATCGTAAAGAATGGTACCCCTGCTTCACCAGCAACGGCTTTAGCAAGCAATGTTTTACCTGTACCTGGAGGTCCCGCTAACAATACGCCTTTCGGAATTTTAGCACCGATAGCTGTAAATTTGCCTGGGTCCTTCAAGAATTCTACTACTTCTTCTAATTCTTGTTTTGCTTCTTCCGCACCTGCTACATCTTTGAAGCTAACCTTAACATTACCTTCTCCCATCAATTTAGCACGGCTTTTACCGAAGTTCATCACTCGGCCACCGCCACCTTGAGTTTGCTGCATAATGAAGAAGAATAACACTACCAAGATGATAATAGGAATAGCAGAACCTAAAAGGCTCATCCACCAAGCTGGTTGCTCAGGTGGGGCTGCTGTAATTTCAACGCCATTATCTTGTAATGTTTTAATTAATGTTTCATCAGTTGGCGCATAAGAATTGAATTCTGTTCCATTTTTTAGTTTACCTTTAATACCATGATCATTGGTAATCGTTACGGACTCAACCTTTTTCTGTTGTACTTGTTGAATAAATCCTGTGTAGCTTAATTCAGATTTATTCGCACTTTGACCAGAGAAAGCGTCAATGGCGATAACGAAAGCGGCAATGATAAGTAAATAAAGGACGATATTTTTTGTAAATCGACCCAAAAGATTACCCCTTTCAATAATAATTTTTAGTTGTATAAACGAATTGAGTACATCTCATTGAGAGATGCACTCATATATTATATCATATTTTTAATTTTGATACATTTCTTCCTTCAAAATACCGATATATGGTAAATGACGATATTTTTCAGCGTAGTCTAAACCATAACCAATAACAAAGTAATCAGGAATAATAAAGCCTACATAGTCAACATTTACATCCATCTTACGGCGATCTGGTTTATTCAACAACGCTGCAAGGCGCACACTTTTAGCCCCACGAGCATGTAAATTTTCTAATAAGTAATGTAATGTTGTACCAGTGTCTACGATATCTTCAACAACGAGTACATGCTTACCCTCTACAGAGCGATCCAAATCTTTTAAAATTCGAACTACCCCTGTACTTGTTGTGCCGCTACCATAGCTAGAGCAAGAAATAAAGTCAAAACTTACATCTACACTATCATCGATAGCGCGTGCTAAGTCTGTAAAGAAAACGACAGCTCCCTTTAATACCCCTACAAGCACGACAGATTCATTTTTATAGTCTTCGCTAATTGCTTTACCCAACTCTGCTACACGAGCTTGTAATTGTTCCGCTGTATATAAAATCTCTTTTGCATCTTGATGCATCTATATGACCTCCACGATTCATATTAATGTTCGCAATATACTTTTATTGTATCACATTGAGCGGTTACTTTTATACTTTTAATAGTGAAAGTTTTCTCTTCCCCGGTGTTAACAATATCAAGTAATTGCTCTTGATGGGCTGCATAAAGCGTTATATCAGGGTCTACCGTATTCACTAAACGCTGCCATAAGCGCCGTTGTATTGCCAATGATTCTTGTCGTAAGGCACGGCGGGATAAGCTCACCCCATCAGCACCGATAGTCACAAGTTTTTCAAAAGCTTGTTCCGTTAAATCAGACATAACTAGTAAATCTTCATGTACGGAGTTTCCCAATCTAACAATAGCATCTACTACATTAGGGTTGATAGCTTCTAACTCAGGTATAATGCGATGCCGAATTCTATTTCGTTGGTATCGCACATCTTCATTCGTACAATCAACACAATAAGGAATCGCCTTCATCTCTAAATAAGCCAATAAGGTTTCTTTTGTAACATCTAACAGCGGTCTAATTACAGGAGTAGAATATTCAGAGCTTACTACAGACATGCCGGCCAAACCATTTAATCCCGAACCTCTAATGATATGCGCTAGAATCGACTCTGCTTGATCATCCTTGTGATGAGCCACCGCAATATAATCATAGTTTTCAGACTGTGCAACCTTTGTAAGCCATTGATACCGTACTTGACGCCCCATAGTTTCTTCAGATGTTTTTTGTTCCTTGCTCAAGCGAGGCACATCAAATGTAGCAGAATAAAATGGTAATCCTAAATTTTCTACTTGCTGTTGGAGCCACAAAACCTCTTCCTTACTTTCAGGACGAATGCAGTGATCTACGATGGCCACACCTAGTTCATACGTTGTATGTCGATGTATGGCAATGTCTTTCAATAGATGTAATAGAGCCATTGAATCAGGTCCACCAGAGCACGCCACTAAGATTCGACTATTTTCAGGAAATAGATTATGCGATTTTAAGGTGTGATTAACGGTTCGAACGAGTGCTTTCACATTCACGGGCCATCGCCTCCATACCATCTTGGTCGCTCACAAATACATGAGGTACCTCATAAGCATCCATAAAGGACGTCAAAATTTCTGCACCAGCTACAATAATATCGGCACGGCCTGCAGGTAAACCTTTTACCTGTAATCGCTCCTCGCGACTCATGTAACGCAAATTTAAAATGATGCCCTCTACTGTTTCACGACTTAATTTATGACCTTGCACCTTTGTGCCATCATAATTTTCAAGGCCTAAATCTATAGCCGCTAGCGTCGTTAATGTACCACCAATGCCAATAAATTCACCAAATTCGCCTTGAATCATCATCGGGTCCCAAAGGAATCGAGTTTCTTCCCATACCCGTTGAGGTCCTTCGTCAGACATAGATTGTAATCGCACTGCTCCCACTGGGTAAGAACGACTCCAATATACACCGTCTTTATTTCCTAAAGCGAGTTCTGTACTCCCCCCACCAATATCGATAGTCGTATAATGACGACCGTCATTCAACTGATCTCCCAAGGCACCATTAAATCCATAAATGGCCTCTTCATCACCTGATAAAATTCGCCATTCCATAGGGCAGTATTCGGTGATTCGTTCCATAAATTCAAGTCCATTTTGAGCCTCACGAACAGCGCTAGTAGCAAAACCAAAGCAATAGTCCGCACCATATTGGTCTGCCAAGTTTTTAATATCCTTAAAGGCCTGATACGATGACTCCATCGATTCAGATCGCAATGTACCATCTGCATTTCGTTGTCCCAATCGAGTAGTCCATAACTGTTTTGGCTCATAGTGCCATATATTATTCTCATAGGTAGCCAATAATAAGCGCACTGAATTAGATCCAATATCGATAATAGCTAACTTCATAACCGCTCCTTACATAATTAGTATTCCTCTAACACTATTATACTGTGAAAGCCTATACATAAGTAAAGAGATGGCTCAATGCCATCTCTCACTATTAATCTCGACGACCGCCTCGGCCTCCGCGTTTACCTTCTGTATTGCGTTTTAAATCATGCAATCGTTCATTGCTATCGCGCAAGAATGATTTCATTTTAGCTTCAAAAGCCTCTGTGCTTTGTTTAGATTGAACACGACGAGGACGTCGTTCTTCACTTGTTGTCTCTTTAGGTTGTGTCTGCCGAATAGAAAGGCCAATTTTGTTACCTTCAATAGATAAAACCTTAACCTTTACTGGATCTTCAACCTTTAATACGGTATTAATATCTTCGACATACCCATGAGCTACTTCAGAAATATGAACTAGACCTGTTTGTTTCTCTCCTAAATCAACAAATACGCCGAACTTTGTAATACCGGATACGGTACCATCAATAATGTTACCAACTTCGATTGCCATGCAACCTCCTAATTAATGCGGAAACCTCAAACTACAAACTAATGCGAATCTAAATTATTAAAGTTGTCCTTATTTTACATAAGGTACTTCACCAGGTTTTACAAGGCCTAGTTCCTCTCGAGCCACCCCCTCAATGGTCTTTGGATCTTGCAACTTAGCCTTTTCCTGTTCTAATTCTTCATTTCGCTGTTTTAATTCTTGCAATTGTTGCTCAATATGTTGTTTTTCTTGATATACAGCCACCAAGCGATAGGCTTGCCCTAACAATAGCAGCACCATAATCCCTATACCAATTCGCTTGATCCACATGAGGATAATACGTTGATCCTGCGCTTTGCGATTAGGGCGAACCCGTTTGCGCGGCCTTTTTGGACGTTGTACTTCCATAGTGTCTTGACTCATAATGTCCCCCAAAAATATTCATCATCTGTATACTGTCATTTTTTAATTATATCATAGAACCTTGTTAGGGACTAAATAAAATTATCTATAGTTTCTGTTAGGTCTATATATTCTCTCTATATAGATATTTATTTTTTATCAATAATAGACTTATATAACAGATACGATTATCTTACAAAGACTCTGCTTTATGAGCGTATTCACGAATAACTGCGCAAGACTTTTTAAATAAAGCTAATTCCTCTTCGGTAAGCTTTAATTCAAATACATCTTCAATGCCATCTTTACCAATAACCGCTGGTGTAGATGCAAAGATACCTTCTTCACCATATTGTCCGTCTAGATAGCAAGAACATGGCAATACTTTCTTTTCATCATGGAATACAGCGCGAATTAATTCTGTAGTGGCACTGGCAATACCAAACTCAGTAGAACCTTTACCAGCCAATACATGATAACCGCCAATTTTAACATCATCTAGCACTTGTGTATGGTCAAGTGTAGGGAATCTATGAGGCAATTCTTGTTGTAATTCTACGAGTGGTTTTCCTTGTACATATACATGAGACCATGGCACCATAGCGCTACCGCCATGTTCACCTAAGCAATAGGCTGTAATTGTACGATTACTGATATTAAAAATACGAGCCAATTCTTTTTGTAACCGCGCAGAATCTAAGGCTGTACCGCTGGAAATAATGCGTTTTGGATTCCAATTTAAATGTTTACATAAATAAGTAGCTACAACGTCGGCAGGATTAGAGATAGAAATAATAAACCCATCAAAGCCGGACTTTTTAATTCGAGGGATAACATCCTTTAGAACCTCAATGGTATCACCAAGACTTTCTAAGCGATCTTGGTATAAATTTGGTAAAGGACCTGCACTAAATACGAGAACATCGCAATCCCCACATTCTTCAATTGGGCCAGCTGTAGCTGTCACTTTGTGAGGAATGTAGCTAACTGCATCATTGATATCCATGGCTTGTGCCTTAGCTTTTTTCTCATCAATATCCATCATATACAATTCATCTACTTCACCTTGTAGAGCAAGAGAAAATGCTACATGAGAACCTACATGTCCAGTGCCAATAATACCTACTTTACGTAACTTCATAAGGGCCTCCTACCTGTAGTACTAAAAGATATCTATCCTCTAATACGCTTCCACTTAAATCAACGGTTCCCAATATATGAACCGATAATTTTAAGCTATATTAATATACCTTAAATCTAAAATACATAAACTATTATATACCTATTTTCTCATAGGTATATAGGAAAATAGATATAAAACAATAAAAAAGACTAGTATAGGAAATCCTATACTAGTCCTTACCTTATATAATTAGTCTCGTCCAGTAAAGAAGCTGACTACAGCAATCACGATAACTGCACCAACGATGGACGGAATCAATGCCATGCCCGCAAGGCTTGGACCCCATGTACCAAGCAACGCTTGGCCTACGGAAGCACCAACTAAGCCAGCAATAACACGAAGAATAATCCCCATACTTTGCGCTTTTTTAGTAATGCGACCAGCTACAAAACCAATGAAACCGCCTACAATAATTGACCAAAGCATAATATACCTCCTATAAAGTCATCTCATCAAGATTAAGAGGGAATAAATCCTTGTTCTCCATCACTTGTGGTGACTTTTCTAAATATTGCTTTCGCATTGACCATAAAATCTCTAAATCCTTTGGATCTAACTTGGACAATGCATATATCATCGTGAAATCTGAACCATAATGGCCACGCAAGCTATCAGGTACACCTTTAGGTCCTTCCCCACCGAGACGATTATTAAAGAACCCTTGTATACGTCGATTATCTAAATCAATGATAATGAACCCTGACGCATCATATACATATAATGTATGATTCACACGTTTCAAGGCACGTACCGTATTCGTTATAAAATACTGGTCCTTCATGTCGATGAGGGATGACTCATAACCAGAATGGTAAAAGTCACCATAGTAATGAGCCCCTCTATCAGTAGATTCCAATAAATCCTTAAGTATGGATTGTTCTTGACTACTAAAATCAGAGAAAGTTTTTACCGTAGTAATCTCTCGTAAACCACGTTGGTAATTCTCTGTCTTCGGTGGCTCTATATGTTGACCACGGAAGCTAACGGGCATCAACCGAAGTGTATTATCAGATAGATTATAAATACCGTAGCCTTCATAACCTAAAAAATAAACTTTTGAATCCATAGACTTCATCGCTAATATTCGTTTTGAAATAATGGCATCACTAGAATTTACTAGTGTATGCTCTTCTGGATCTATGCGTACTGTTTTGCTGTCATAATTACCACCTACGGCAAGCCAATAGGACAGGCCCATTACAATCAACGCTAGTACACACAACCCAATACGTTTTATATTCATGTATACTCCCTATGAATCCCCAAGCATAAAACGTAATAATATATTGTGCTTACAGGATGTACCTATTCATATAATCCCTATTCATAGGTACAACTGCAGCCTTAATGTTTACTATTTTGTAAATGTCTACGATAAGCTTAACTGAGTTAGTCTCTCGCCAATGGTCATTCCTTTATATGTAAAAGTTGGTAACAACTCTTGTAAAGGTTCTAAAACAAAGGTTCGATCCCAAAAGTAAGGATGTGGTACAGTAAGGCTTTCATCACAAATGGAAATCATAGTCCCCTTCTCATCAAATGCTAAAATAATATCTAAATCCAATGTACGTGGGCCCCAGTGAATGAGTCGTTCACGTCCAGCCCCCTGTTCTAAGGACTGTAACAAACTTAACATTTGATGAGGGGCTAAAGAGCTTTCACAAAGCCACATACCATTAACAAAGATATCCTGCTCCGTATACCCCCAAGGTTCGGTTTCGATTAAGGACGAACTAATGACCTTTGAAACCGCATCATGATTCTGTAATGATTGAAGGGCCAAATTAATGTGCCCCCGTTTATCACCGATATTTGAACCTACACTGATGTAATAGGTATACATCAAATTTGACCTCGTGTAGTGACAACCTCAACATAATCTAGAATACCTGCAATCGGTACAGATGGTTTGCGCACCGTTACAGATAAACCAACAATGCCTTGATAATGTTGGTATAAAGAATCGGCGATAAGTGCTCCCAACCGTTCTAACAAATTATGTTTTTCTCCAGTCATAACAGATTCTACAATGTCATATACCTCTACATAATTGATAGAATCCTCTAACTGGTCACTTTGACCGGCCTTTGTAAGATCTGTAGTAATTTCAACATCTACAAAGAATCGTTGTCCCTGTTCTTGTTCAGATGCCAAATTTCCATGAAATCCGTAAAATGCCATGTTCTTTAAAACGATTTTATCCATTACTCACCTCGTAATAGGCCATCTGCTACGGCTAAGGCACGTTTGTGCATTTTCACATTATGAACACGCACCATATCAACACCTTGGAATACGCCTGTAATACAAGCAGCTACCGTGCCTTCATCACGCTCCTCTGGTGGTAAACCACCCAACATGGAACCGATGAAACGCTTGCGGCTAGGAGCAAGTAAAATAGGATACTCATAAGCCGTTAACTCACCTAAACGTTGCATAACTTCAATATTTTGTTCTTCTGTTTTACCAAATCCAATGCCTGGATCAAGCCAAATTTGTTGTGGTGTTACACCAACCTTTAATGCTTTATCTACAGCAGAGAAGAAGTATGCCTTCATATCTTCAATGATATCACCATAGTTTGTGTCATTGCTATTGTGCATAATGATTACTGGCACCTTATATTTTGCTGCTACTGCTGCCATATCAGAGTCATAATGTAATCCCCACACATCATTTAAAATATGGGCCCCTTTAGAAAAAGCATAATCTGCAGTTTTAGCATGGTATGTATCGATAGATACAGGAACTGTAGATGCATTAAGTACAGGATCTATCAATTGAGATAAGCGTTCAATTTCTTCATCCGCTGTCAACGGTGTACAGCCTGGACGCGTAGATTCAACACCTAAATCGATAATATCAGCGCCATCTTCAATCATTTGTGTTACATGCGCTGCTGCTGCCTCAGGGGTATTAAATTTACCACCATCAGAGAAAGAGTCAGGCGTACCGTTGAGTATCCCCATGATAAGGGTACGATCGCACAAAGATAAACTTTTGCCATCATTCCATGTATAATTTCTACGTTTAAACATTTGCCTGTCCTCCACCTAACATTGCTAACGCTTCATCACGTAACGTACCTGTCTCTGCTAGCACGCCACGGCTTTCTAATGTAATCACCTTTGAATCTTGCTGCATAGTTCCTTTGATGAGCATACATAACTGTGTTGATGTAATGCGCACAAATACACCATGAGCAGATAAATCATTCATAATGGCATCTGCTAATTCCGACGCCAACCGCTCTTGTAGTTGCGGCCTCCGACTAAGGATATTAACAATATCTTGAAACTTGCTAAGACCTGCCACACAGCCATCCTTCGGTTGATACACAATATCAACGGTTCCAAAGAATGGTAACAAGTGATGCTCACACATGGAATAAAAGGGAATTCCTGTAACTGCTACAAGACCCTTGTAATCAGTACTAAATGTTTCACCCCATGCAGATTTTGTATCTAGGCCTACGCCACTGAATAATTCACTATATAATTCTGTTACACGACTTGGTGTTTTCTCTAGCTCTGGTGCCTCTGTATCAACAGATAAAGCTTCTAAGAATTGCTTTATCCCGTCCTTTGCACGTTGATTCATCGGTCCTCCTAAACGATCTTTGTCGTCCAATCTTCAATATTCCAAATATCCGTAACCCAATCTTTATAAAATTCAGGTTCATGACTTACCAAAACGATGGTTCCTTTGAACTCACGTAAGGCACGGCTCAACTCTTCCTTCGCATAGATATCTAAGTGATTTGTCGGTTCATCTAATACGAGTACATTGTACTTATTCTGCATCAACTTGCACAAGCGAACCTTTGCATTTTCACCACCGGATAAGACGCGCATTTGAGATGTAATATGCTCGTTAGTAAGACCACAACGAGCAAGTGCTGCACGTACTTCTGCATTAGTCATTGCTGGATACTCGTTCCAAATATAGTCTAGAGCAGTTTCAGAATTAGATGGTGTATCTTCTTGAGCAAAATAGCCAATTTGTAAGAAATCACCTTTTACCAACTCACCGCTCACCGGTTTTAATAAACCTAAAATTGTTTTCAACAATGTCGTTTTACCTAGACCATTAACACCGCGAATGGCGATTTTTTTATTTCTTTCAATTTGAAAGTCTACAGGTCTAGTCAACGGTTCATCATAACCTAACTCCAGACCAAAAGCCTCTACGATAAAACGACTTGGCGTACGACCTTCTTTAAAACTAAAGGAAGGTTTAATATACTCTTTTGGTTTTTCCAAAATTTCCATTTTCTCCAAGCGCTTAGCTCGAGAATTGGCCATGCCACGCGTTGCAACGCGAGCTTTATTACGTTGGATGAAGTCCTCCATACGCTCAATCTCTTGTTGTTGACGCTCATAAGCCTTAGCCGCTTGTGCCTTTTTCACTTCGTAAGCAGCTTGGAACTGATGATAATCGCCAGTATAACGCGTTAAGACCGCTTGCTCGATATGATAAATAACATTAACTACAGAATTTAAGAACTCCATATCATGAGAAATCAGGATAAAAGCATTTTCGTAGTTTTGTAAATAGTTTTGCAACCATTGAATATGCTCTACATCAAGATAGTTTGTCGGTTCGTCCAATAGCAAAATAGTTGGTTTTTCCAGTAATAGTTTTGTAAGCAAAACCTTTGTACGTTGACCACCACTGAGCTCTGTAACATCTCGATCGAGCCCAATATCCATAAGACCAAGCCCTGCAGCGGTACGTTCGATAACCGCATCAATTTCATAGAACCCACGTTGCTCTAGAATTTCTTGCCATTCCCCAACTTGTTCGAGCAGTTTATTCATCTCATCTTCGGATACATCACCCATACGATTATAAGCGTCATTAATCTTTTGTTCCATGACGAACAAATCATCAAAGGCGCGTTGCAATACGTCGCGGATGGTCATCCCTTTTTCGAGGACTGCATGTTGATCCAAGTACCCAACAGTGACTTGGTTGGACCATTCAATTTTACCTTCATCAGGAGGAATTTTACCTGTAATGATATTTAGGAATGTAGACTTGCCTTCGCCATTGGCACCAATGAGGCCTACATGTTCGCCTTTTAATAGGCGGAATGATGCATCATCTAAAATTTGTCGCGCTCCAAAACCATGGGTTACATTTGAAACGGTTAAAACACTCATATCTATCTCCACCGGAATAAAAGCCGTCTTGTTGAAGACGGCTTGTTTCATACTTACTTAAATATTATATCTATTGTACCTTTTTGACCTCTATATGTCAAAAATAGAACATCACTTATGCATCGCATAACGCAAGGCTACAACAGCCATAATCTTAGCGCCCTTAATCGCTTGTGCCAATCCATAGTCAGAACCAGCTGCACATGTAAACTCTGGCGTATGCGCTTCTAAACCTAATCCAATCTGTAATGTAGGTTGCGCTGTTGGTACTTCATAAGATACATTCCCTACATCAGTGCTACCATCTGCCTCATCATCAGGCAAGATACGAGGCGCTTCATCAAACTCGGTCATTACCTCTGTAAAGAGATCTAATAACCGTTTATCTTGACGCATATCCTTAAAGAGTGGCTCATAGTGATGCATTTCAACTTGAGCACCATAAGAAACTGCAATCTCTTGAGCAGCCTCTTTAATAGCAGGCAAAATAATACCTTCTAAATCATCTACCGTTCTACCGCGAACAGTCATACGAATTGTCGCCTTAGGAGTTACTACGTTCGGCGCCGTACCAGCTTCGGTAAAGATGGCACCTACAATAGCCCCCTTAGGGAATGTTTTCTTTAACTCTTTGATTCTTTGATATAAATCTACCCCGCAGTCTAACGCATTAATACCAGTGTCAGTAAGTGAAGCTATATGACAAGACCGCCCGTGGAAGGTAACCTCTAGGGGATGTGTTGCTAATGATGTGCCACCTACCTCATTTTCACCGCCCGGATGAATGATAAGTGCTGCCTCATAGCCCTTAAAAAGTCCCGCCTCAGCCATATACACCTTACCACCAATGGTCTCCTCTGCAGGGCAGCCAAAGAATGTCACACCCCAATCCTGTGGTGCACTTTGACTAAAAGCAACAGCAGCACCTAAACTCATCATAGCGATGAGATTATGACCACAGCCATGCCCTAGTTCAGGTAATGCATCATACTCGCCTAAAAAGGCCATTTTATGTGGTGCCTCACAATTATAGTCGCTCCGTAATGCAGTTTGTAACTCTGGCAGATCAGTTAAACCCACTTGAGATGTAAAATTATGGTTCTCTAAAAATTGATTAATTACATTAACTGCTTTATGCTCTTCTAACCCCAATTCTGGATTATCGTGTAAATATAATGAAAGCTTACGCAACTCATGTGCCATAGCATCTATAATGGCACAAGCTTGCGCTTCTCGTTCTTGTAATGTCATAACTCCCCTTTATAATATCTAGTCTATACTGTCTATGAAATATTCTATCTATAGTGTTTACTATGTATTCTATTTATTATGTATTCTATCTAAGAAGAGTCCGTCTATTTCGAATAGGGATGAATAATGATAGTGTTTGAAATGTATCTAAAGTTAATCGTTGCACCTAATGGTAGTGTTTGATGCGGCGTTCCATGACCTGTTGGTACATTGCATACAAAAGGTTCTGGTAATTTAGGATCTCGATTATCTTCCATATATCGTAGTGCTTCATAGCCTAAATCATAATCCCGTTCATCTTCGTCACCTTCGCAATCTGTAAATGTACCGATGACCAGTCCTTTTATGCGACTCAACAAACCACTGAGGCGAAATTGTTGTAACATGCGATCTAGCTTATACGGTGCTTCCCCTACATCTTCAATGAATAGTAAGGTATCCTCCCAAGATTTCTCCTCTAAAAAATAAGGTGTTCCGCACAACATTGATAGCATCGTCATATTGCCGCCCTGTAAAATCCCTTCCCCTAGCTCAGTACCAATGGCACCACGCGGCGGTTCAGGTAATGGTTCTATGACTTGTAATTTACCTTCTACAGCTACAAATAAAGCATCTATATCTGCCTTACGTTCTTCTTTAAAGTCGACGCCCATCGGCCCGTGATAGGTAATAAGTCGGCTATATCGATTAATAGCCATATGAAGAGCTGTACAATCACTATACCCTATAAAAGCCTTACGATATTTACGTATGGCCTTATAATCTAATAAATCTAGATAACGCATCGTTCCGTAACCACCGCGCAAAGCTAGCACCGCATCACAAGGTGCGGTGGTCATCATATATTGAAACTCTTGGGCTTGCTCCTCTGGTGTACCACCATAGAGTCCTTTACGATGTGCACTTTCACCAAAGAGCACATTATAGCCCCTTGCGTTACAAATGTCTTCTATTCTATGTAAATCTTCATCGCTTGCACTAGCAGGAGCCATAATACCTATGGTCATCCCAGGCGCTAAGCGCTTTGGTTCAATCCAGTTCATATATCCTCGTAAAATATAACAAAAGACGTACACAATGTGTACGTCTTAAGTGTATCTTATTTGTATGCTTTTTTAAAGTCAACAAGGCCCAATGTAGTCCAGAAATAATTTTGAATACTTCCGTTTGTTACATATGGTTGTGTTGTAAAGTATAATGGCATTACTAGAGCTTCATCAAAAATCATCTTTTCTGCTTGATGCATCAATGCATCGCGTTCAGCCCCATTTGATGTCGTACGAATACGAGCGATTAACTCGTTATAGTCTTCACTATGGTACTGACTATCGTTGTCTTCCGCAGAGAATACTTCTAAGAAGTTTTGTGGATCACTGTAATCCGCAACCCAAGAAGCACGAGCTACTTGGTATTTACCAGCTTCGCGATCAGCTAAGAATACCTTTGTCTCTTGATTTTGTAAGCGCACATCTGCACCAAATGCATTTACCCATGCATCCTGTACAGCTTCAGCAATCGCTTTATGTAATTCGCTTGTGTTATACAAAATCGTAATTGGAGGCAATGGATGATTCTTATCATAGCCAGCTTGTTTCAAGATTTCTTTCGCTTGCTCTACATCTTCGTAAACGAGATAGCTACCAGCTTCACGGAAGTCTTCACGACCGTTGCTTTCAAGCATACCGTATGGAACAAATGCATAAGCAGCCTCTTTACCTCCACGAACAATATTGTTAACGATATTAGCACGGTTGATAACCATGGAGAATGCTTTACGTACTTCAGGGTCTGTGAAAGGTTCTGCTTTCACATTAAATACGTAATAATAGTTACCAAGCATAGGTCCAATATGTAATAGACCAGCCTCTTCTAAGCGTTTTTGATCCGCTACAGGAGGCTCAACAGTCATATCTGCTTCACCACCTTCAACCAATGTAAGGCGTGTGCTTTGGGATTCACTGATAGGCCAATTCATCTTCTCTGTTTTTACAGAGTCCGCATCCCAGTAATCTGAATTCTTAATGAAATCCATTTCCCCATTATGCTTCCAAGATAATAAGCGGTATGGACCATTAGACACAAATGTATCTGCATTAGCAGCCCAGTTTTCATGAGCCTCTACAACCTTTTGACTTACTGGATAGTAACTATGAGATGCTAATAATTTTAAGAAATAGGCGGTTGGATTTTCTAAGGTAACTACCAATGTATCATCATCGATGGCCTTAACACCAACGTCTTCAGCTTTGGCATCACCATTATTAAAGGCTTCGCCATTTTTTAATACATATAACATATATGCATTGTCCGCATGGACTTCAGGGTCTAATACGCGTTTCCAAGCGTATTCAAAATCATGAGCCGTCAAAGGCTCTCCATTGGACCATTTTAAATCTGGTCGCAAATGGAAGGTATACTCGCGACCATCATCAGAAATATCCCAGCTTTTAGCAAGTGCTGCCTCTGGTTCACTTTCATCATTTAAACGAACTAAACCGTCAAATAATTGGAGTTGAACCGTTGCCTCCGGAGAGGTAGTAGACTTTGCTGGATCCAATGTGGATGGTTCCTGCTCAATAACATATCGGATTGTATGCTCATCAATTGGTTGTTCCCCGCGAGGATAACCAAATACAAACAAGAGCACACTCACCCCTAGAGCAAGGACCATGAGTTTTAACAAATTTCGTTTATCCATCATGGCAATGCTTCCTCTACAAATTCTTTCATGATACGCCCTACTCGAGCGCCTAACTCTTTACCTCGGTCATTATCAATATCGCTCATCAAAAGGATAAAGCAAAAATGACCTCTAAACGTTTCCAATATGCCCCCATCATGCTCTACGCGATTAAGGGATCCTGTTTTATGGTGAAAGCGTACATCTTCTCCCCAATAAAATGGCAAAATATCACGGAATTGTTGGCGACCTAAAATGTTCCACATTTCTCGGCCATAAAAATCTCTATCGCGACATTCAAAAATGTGTTTATAGAGACGAGCTAACGCCATAGCAGTCATACGATTATCACGGCCTTCGGCGAGAGCTTCAAAGTCCATCATCATGCGATTAAGTTCTATCTCATCTACACCAAGCTGTTCTGCACGAGCATTGATATTTTCCATTCCAAGAACTGTAATGAGCAAATTTGTTGCAATATTATCGCTGAGAACCATCATAAGACGGCATAACTCAAGATACGTAAAGCTATGCTTTGCTACTAATTCTTGTAGTGCTCCACCACCTTCAACACGAGGTGTTCTAGATAGTGGAACTGTATCATTAAGGTCTAACTGTTCAGTACGAGCTAAATGGAACACATACTCCATGATGAGTACCTTAATCAAACTTGCACTAGAATGTACCGTATCCTCCCCTTTAGAAGCGATAATAATCGGTTCCTCTTCATCGTCAAATTGAAGTACTACATAGGATATTTTTCCTTTTGGTGCAAATTCTTTAATAACTGTATCGAGTTGATGCTCCAAGGACTTGCCAACAAGTAACTTTTCCATACTATTCTCCCATTATATGTGCCAGCATGCGATGCGGCGATCTGCCCAGTCACGTAGAGGTGGACGTTCTGTAAAGCAACGCCCCTCTGCTTCTGGGCAACGACCACTAAACAAACAACCTTTCGGTGGATCTAGTGGATTTGGTGGGTCCCCTTTAAGAGGTGCTCCAATTGGAGCATGTGGTATAACAGGACCATTTAAGGCCGTCAAAGCACGAGTGTAAGGATGTTGTGGGAATTCGTATAAATCCAATGCTGGACCTTCTTCCATAACAGCCCCTAAGTACATAACCACCATGCGATGACTAATGTAGCGCACCATGTTTAAATCATGAGAAATAAAGAGGTACGAAATACCATGTTGTTCTTGTAAACGTTCAAGCAATGTCATAATTTGTACTTGAATCGATACATCTAGTGCTGAAATCGGTTCATCACAGATGATACACTGTGGCTGCATAATAAGAGCCCGTGCAATACCGATACGTTGACGTTGACCACCAGATAATTCATGAGCATAACGCTCACCAAAAGACATGTTCAAACCAACTTGATCAAGCACTTCTTTTACGCGAATAACGCGATCACGAGGTGTATACTTTGGATCTAGCTCCAAAGGTTCCTCTAAAATCGCATTAACCGTAAGACGTGGATTAAGAGATGCATAAGGGTTTTGGAATACCATTTGCATCACAGGATGAACGGCTTTACGATCCACATAAGGATCAATCTGACGACCATTCATATAAATAGAACCTGATGTAGCTTGATGCAAGCCCATCAACATGTAGCCAAATGTGGATTTACCACAACCTGACTCACCTACGATACCGAGGGTTTCCCCTGGCGATTGATATAGGCTCACGCCTTGTACAGCGTGTACCGTGTGTTTTGGCTTAAATAAGCCCCCTGACAGAGTGAACTCTTTAACGAGATTGTCAGTTTCCCATACGTAACTCATTAAAGTCCCTCCAACTTAGCTAACCAACATGTAAATTGGTGACCTTCACCAACATTTGTAACCATAGGAATACGATTACCACAGATACGCATAGCCCACTTACACCGTGGATTAAACGCACAACCTCGTGGTAGATCAAACAGATCTGGTGGTTGACCTTCAACGGCTTTTAACTCACCATGCCATTTACCTTGTGGTAAAGCGAGTAACAAGCCCAATGTGTACGGATGACGAGGTTCATTAAAGATACCTTCTACCGTAGCAGATTCAACACATTTGCCAGCATACATAACCATAACACGGTCGCAAATTTGAGCAATAACGCGGAGGTTATGAGAAATAAAGATAATGCCAATACCAGCTTCTACAGCTAATGTTTGCATAAGGCGCAAGATTTGAGCCTCTGTTGTAATATCTAGAGCCGTTGTCGGTTCATCACAAATCAAAACCTTTGGACGACCAGCGACAGCCATGGCGATACATACGCGTTGACGCATACCACCGCTCAACTCATGAGGATATTGAGATAATCGTCTTTCCGGTGTTGAAAGGCCCATCTTCTTTAATAAGTCGATGGCAATCGCTCGTTCATCATAATCGTCACCATACGCATTGGTACGATGGATAACCTCATACATTTGCTCCCCAATCGTCATGATTGGATTCAAAGATGTCATAGGATCTTGGAATACCATGGCAACAGTAGTACCGCGCAATTCATTCCAATCATCTTCAGTGAATTCGAGGCAATCATTGCCATCTATCATAAATGTATCGGCTTTAATTTTTGTTTTACCATATGGTAGCAATCCCATTAAGGAATTAACTAGTACAGATTTACCACAGCCTGATTCACCAACAATACCTAAAATCTCACCTGGCTGTAAGGAGATATCTTGATTGCGAATAACCCGTAAAGGGCCTTGGAAGGTATCGATCGTAATGGACACATTGCGCACATCAACAATTGCGTTATTCATTATCTATCTCCTTCCTTAGGGTCTAACACATTACGTAAGCCATCGCCAAGGAATGCGAAACCAAGCATGGTAACGCTAATGGCAACAGCAGGGAAAATCAATTGGAATGGATAAGAGCGCATGCTACTAATCCCTTCAGAAGCGAGTACACCCCAGCTCGCCATAGGTGCATTAACACCTAAACCGATGAAACTAAGGAATGCTTCTGTAAAAATAGCCTCTGGGATGGCCAATGTCAATGTAATGATGATTGGTCCCACGCAGTTTGGCAAAATATGACGCAATAAAATGCGATATTTTGGAATCCCCATTGCTTCAGCAGCAATGATGTATTCTTCGTTTTTCACTTTCAAAATTTGGCTACGTACAATACGGGCCATATTGAGCCAATAGGCAATGCCCAATGCTACGAAAATAGATGTTAAGCCAGGGCCTAGTACAACCATCAACAAAATTACGTAAAGTAAAAGTGGAATGCCGTACAAAACATCTACAAGGCCCATCATGATGCGGTCAACCTTGCCACCAAGGTAACCTGCAATACCGCCATAAGTAACGCCGATAACAAGATTGATAAACGCCGCTACAAAACCGATAGTTAAGGAAATACGAGCGCCGTACATAACGCGCGTATAAATATCGCGACCCAATGTATCTGTACCGAACCAATGACTAAAGCTCGGACTTTGGTTCGCATCGATTAGGGATTGGTCCGCATAGGTATACGGCGAAATTAGGGGTCCTAAAATTGCAAGTACAATCATCACTAAGATGATAGTAGCCCCTACTACAGCCAAGCGATTCACCTTAAATCTCGCCCATTTACTAGGACGTTTTATAAAGCTTGTAATTTCTTCTTGAGGAGTTCGTTCAATAGGTAAAAAATCTTCCTTATTCATCTGTCCCCTCCTCTGTCGTAACACGTGGATCAATTAACGGATAAATCATATCCACCAAAATATTAAGAAATACTACAAGCGCACTATAGAAAATCGTAATACCAAGAATAACCGTATAGTCTCGGTTATAAATGGAAGTTACGAAATACTGTCCAAGGCCCGGAATGGCAAAGATTGTTTCTACGATAAAGCTGCCTGTCAAAAGGCTAGCAGCCAACGGTCCCAAGTACGTAATAACTGGCAAAATAGCATTGCCTAATGCATGACGTGTCAAAATAGTCCAAGAGCCCAAGCCTTTGGCGCGAGCTGTACGGATATATTCTTGTTGGTACACATCAAGCAACCCACTGCGCGTTAAGCGTGCAATGAATGCCATAGGTTGTGCTGCTAACGTCAACACTGGTAGAACCATATAAGATGGACCACGCCATAAGGCTACGGGGAACCATCCTAGTTCAAAGCCCACCACATATACAAGAACGGCACCAATAATAAATGTAGGCACGGAAATACCAATGGTAGATAATACGGTAACCGCATAATCAACGATACCATTAGGGCGCATAGCACTAATAGCACCCGCTGCAATACCACCTACTACAGCCACCATTAATGATAATAAACCAAGCTGCGCAGAAATTGGGAATGCATCACTGATAATATCGTTCACACTACGACCTTCATACTTATATGATGGTCCCAAATCGCCGGTAATAACACCACCTAAATAATCACCATACTGTTTCCATACAGGATCATCAAGATGATACTTTGCTTCAATACTTGCTTTTACCTGAGGTGGTAATTTCTTTTCACTTGTAAAAGGTCCCCCCGGTATTGCATGCATTAATGCAAACGTTACGGTAATGATGACCCATAAGATTATGATTGCGCCACCTAGGCGTCGAAATACATACCTTGTCATTGTCACTATCCTCCATAAAAAGTCTATCTGTTTTATTATACTACATTATGAAGTTAATTTCATGAATAACATCATTACATTTACAGAACGCCCTACATAACGTACAATAAAATATATAGTATTTTGGAGGTGTCTATGACAGAAGTACCTAGAGTCTTAACAATTCAAGACATGAGCTCCATCGGCCGTTGTGCCCTAACCGTTATGATTCCAATCATCAGCGCTATGCGTTGCCAAGCGGTTCCATTGGCAACAGCTGTATTGAGTAATCACTTAGAATATCCACACTACGAGTTTGTAGATTTATCGGCACATATGAGAGATTTTATGGACTGCTGGGATAAAAATGAAATCGACTTTCACGCTATTGTAAGTGGTTTCTTGGCATCCCCAGAACAAATTCATCTCGTGGAAGAAGCCATCGATCGTTTCGGTAATAAGGGACAAATGATTATCGTCGATCCAGCTATGGCGGATGATGGTCGCCTCTACTCTATCTATACACCTGATATGGTAGTAGCAATGCGCCAACTTGTTTCCAAAGCGCACATTGTAAAGCCTAATTATACAGAGGCTTGTTTCTTATTAGACATTCCATTCTCTACAGATCCTATTACTGATGATGAATTACGAGATCGATGCAAGAGATTACATCAAATGGGTCCTGATATGGTTATCATGACTAGCGTGCCATCCGAAACACACGCGGTCATCGCCGTTTATGATGGCCCAACGGATTATTTAAAAACATATGATATTCCTCTTATTCCTGTAAAAGCTACAGGAACTGGGGATATCTTTACCGCTGTATTATCCGGTGCAGTAATGAGGGGATATTCACCGTATGATGCGGCAGAGCTGGCAATGAATTTTACTACTAAAGCGATTCAAGCCACAGTAGATACTGTAAAATCTATGAAACAAGGTGTAGCATTTGAGCTAGTCTTGCCAGAATTAACTCAACTATAAGCTAAAAATAAAGGGGAACTTATGGATTTACTCTATGTTGTATTACGAACACTGCTCATATGTACTGTAGGTTTGCTCATCGCATTCCAAGGTCGACGTATGGGCCTATCGATTTTTAATCTAACGGGACGATTAAATCGACTTCAATTTATCATATGCTTTATCGTACTAATGATTTTATTCCACATCGTTCATTACATCGATGATCTATTCTTAGACTTTGTCGTATCCTTACCGGCTTATTGGTTTACACGGGTCATCATATGGATTTTATTAGCAACACTCTTCCCATTGTCCTGCATCTTATTTGGCCGTCGTATTCACGATATCGGCTTTAATGCATGGGCCGGGATTCTCTGGTCAGTAATTATTATTTTCATCAATACTTACTCTGCTGTATCTCCATTCAATTACTTACTGGAACTTTTCGTATGGCTCATCGGCTTCCTCTTCTGGGTATTGCCGGGACAACCGGAACCAAACCAATACGGAAATCCTCCATTTATGCCTGTCAATCGACCAACTTACGAGTCAATGCAACAACCAGGATCTGAATCAGAACGAGAAATTAGAAAAACCGTTCGAAAACGTCGTAAAAAACGGTAAAACATAAAACAAACATAATAAAAAACGTATCTCTATTGATATGTACCCATTTTCCTGGACACATAATATTTACTAGCCTAAACACATGGA
>OKRZ01000518.1_pt1 | contig 30073 bp, 29 predicted proteins | sample 1601141 | NCBI WGS metagenome assembly OKRZ01 (sample SAMEA3541524, study PRJEB24748) | human gut metagenome | biome: human gut; feature: human-associated habitat; material: faeces | place: China | collected 2012
GAGAGATATGAATATTGGTTTATTTTCTATATTCATTGCCTTATCTCTAAGACACTTATAGAATATCATTCCATGTTGTCATAAATTTAGTATAACTTTGGTAAATATTGTGAAATCAGAATTAATTATGTGAAATTCTCACATTATTCAATGAAATAAAACTTCTTCTGCTTATCTTTTAATACAGTATATAATATATCTAGATATCGGTAAAAACAGGAGGGTAATATGGAATTTAACAAATATTTCGATCACACATTTTTAAAGGCATTTGCCACAAAACAAGATATTGACACGCTTTGCCAACAGGCAAAAGAATTAAACACCGCAAGCGTTTGCGTTAACGAAGAATGGGTAGCGTATTGTAAGAACGTACTTAAAGATACAGAGGTAAAAGTATGCAGCGTTGTTGGTTTTCCATTAGGACAATGTGGTTTAAACACAAAAATTTACGAAACAAAAGAAGCTTTAAAGGATGGTGCTGATGAAATTGACTACGTTTTAAATGTTGGTGATGTGAAAATGGGTAACTTCGACAAAATCAAAGAAGAAATGGAAATACTGACAAAAATCTGTCATGACCAGCATAAGGGAATCAAAGTTATTTTTGAAAACTGTTATTTGACAAAAGAAGAAATCAAAAAATGTGCCAAGATAGCCAAAGAAGTAAAACCAGATTTTATCAAGACAAGCACTGGATTTGGAACTAGCGGAGCTACAGTAGAAGATGTTAAATTAATGAAGGATACAGTAGGTAAAAATGTTGAAGTCAAAGCAGCTGGTGGTATTCATTCATATGCTGAAGTAAAAGAAATGATTAAGGCTGGCGCTACTCGTATTGGTGCCAGTGCAACAGTACAAATTATTGAAGAATTTAATCGATAATATTTATCTTTCAAAGGAAATTTAAGTTATTCTTAAATTTCTCTTTTTTTGTTTTATATGTAAAAAATTGGTACAATACTTCTTGTATGAAAAAAAATCAAAGTATTGACCTTTTACATGGCCCTATATTTAAATCGTTAAGTTTATTAGCTATTCCTATTATGGCAACCTACTTTATTCAAATGGCTTATAATCTAGTCGATATGTTGTGGATTGGATATTTAGGTTCTGGAGCCGTTGCTAGTATTGGTGTATCTGGGAATTTTATGTATTTGGCAAATGGACTTGTCAATATGCCTAAAATCGGTTCTCAAGCCTTAGTTGGACAAAGTCTAGGTGCTAATAACAAAGAGGAAACAAAAAAATATATTCAATCTGCCTTTCAAAGTGCTATTTTATTTGCGATTGTATACGGAATTATTATTATTCTTTTTCAAAAGAATTTAATACAACTCTTCAACTTAAATGACTCCTCAATCATTCAGGATGCACAAAATTATTTATGGATTACATGCGGCTTTATTATCTTTTCATTCGTAAATCAAATTTTCACAGGAATCCTAACAGCAGCTGGACATTCTAAAAGTACTTTTATCGCAACGACAACAGGTCTAGTATTAAATTTAATCTTAGATCCTATATTAATTTTTGTCTTCAATCTTAAGGTGGTCGGTGCTGCCCTTGCGACAATTATTGCTCAAATAGTTGTTACGATTGTATTTATATGCGATGCCAAAAAATTTGATTTATTTAAAAATCTAAACTTGTTATCGAAACCCGATAAAACTCATATATCTAGAATATTAAAAATAGGCTTTCCTTCTTCTGTTCAGAGTATGTTATTTACATGCATATCCATGTATATTGCACGCTTAATTTCTGCTTTTGGTGCTATTAGTGTCGCCGTTCAAAAAGTTGGTTCGCAAATTGAATCTATATCGTGGATGGCTGCCGATGGATTTAGTGCTTCCATCAATGCCTTTACATCACAAAACTATGGCGCTAAAAATTACGAGCGTGTCCATAAAGGATACAACACAGGAATGCTTGTAGTAGGGCTTTGGGGATTATTTACTACATGCATCTTGGTCTTTCTTCCTGGACCTATTTTTTCATGCTTCATTCATGAACCAAATATCTTGCCATATGGAATTGACTATTTAAAAATACTTGGATATTCTCAACTCTTTATGTGCATAGAAATTGCTACACAAGGAGCTTTTAACGGATTAGGTAAAACTCTACCTCCAGGTATTGTTTCCATTGTATTCACGTCTGCACGAATTCCTATGGCCATTTTATTTTCACATTATCTAGGTGTAAATGGCGTATGGTGGGCTATCTCTATTTCTAGTATTATCAAGGGGATTGTTTTAGTTTCTTGGTTTATTTTATATTCTAAAAGGAGGCTGGTCGTATGAAAAATCATTCACTAATACAAGGAAGTATCGCAAAAGGACTCTTATTCTTTGTGATTCCACTTTTCTTTTCAAATCTATTTCAACAACTATACAATACCATCGATACACTGTTAGTTGGTCATTATTTAGGTGATAATGCATTAGCTGCTATGGGTGCTACAGCTGCTGTTTTCGAACTGATTGTTCAATTTTCTAATGGATGCGGAACCGGATTTAGTATTGTTACCGCCCGTTATTACGGATCTAAAGATGAAACTGAATTAAAGAAAAGTGTGGCTACCTCTTTAGTACTAGGACTCATTATTTCATTGATCATCACAATCGTTTCTTATTTGTCTTTACCAACTCTTTTGCGTGTTTTACACACACCTAAAAGCATTTATACTGATTCATTAAATTACATTCGTTGTATATCTGCTTTCTTAATTATTACCATGTTCTATAATCTAGGAGCTGGTATGTTACGTGCTATTGGTGACAGTCTTAGACCTTTAATTGTACTTTTCTGCTCTTCTATCATCAATATTGCACTTGATATATTTTGTATCACAATACTTGATATGGGCGTTTTGGGAGCTGCTGTAGCTACAGTAGTTGCACAAGGTATATCAACCATCATCTGTTTTCTTTTGATTCTAAAAAAAGCTAAAATATTAATTCCTCATAAAGAACATTTTCATATTAAATCCTATATGGTCAGCGATTTACTAGGACAAGGTTTCTCAATGGGATTTATGTTTTCTATTGTATCCATTGGAACCATTATTCTTCAGTCTGGAATCAATGGTCTAGGAACGCAAATTATAGCTGCTCATACTGCTGCTAGAAAACTGATTTCATTATTTTGCCTGCCTCTTTCTACTTTGGCAGCGTCTATGGCAACCTTTGTTTCTCAAAATAAAGGCGCTCAAAATTATGATCGTATTCTAAAAGGGGTTCGACTCGCAAATACATGTGGTGTTATCTACCCTATATTTCTAAGCATATTTATTTTTCTTACAGCTAAATATTTAGTACATTTCTTATCCGGATCTACCAATCCAGTTGTATTAAATAATGGAGCCATGTATTTAAAAATCAACATTCCATTCTGTATGGTTCTTAGCATTCTTTTAAATTTAAGAAACGCTATTCAAGGCTTTGGCTATAAAATAACACCACTGATATCAAGTATCATTGAGCTTGTTGGAAAAATAGTCTTTACCGTTTTACTTGTTCCAAAATTAAAATATATAGGTGTGTGTGTTTGTGAACCTGTTATATGGTGCTTAATGACATGTCAATTAGTATATTCTTATCGAAAAATCACAAGTATATATAAAACGCAGCAACTTTAATAAGTGCTGCGCATTTTTATGCCTGTATATATTGTTTTAAATAATCCACATCCAAAATTAATATTTTTTGATAAACCATTGTGATTACATTTGCTTCACGTAATCCACGTAAAATACGATTCACACTATTTCTTGTCGAAATACCACAGAAACCTGCAATATCATCGTTCGTGATTTGAAAATCGATTAAGATACCATGTTTCACTTCACGCCCAAACAAGGGAATCAATTGATAAATAAAAGCACATACCGCTCCATTTTTACCATTCATAGTCATTAACTGCTGTCTAAAAATAGCTTCTGATAGTTTGTTTCGATAATATGCATTTACACATTCTTGTAATTCTTTATCATTATTCACAAATTCCCAAAATAAAACTCTTGGAACACGATAAAAAGTTGCTGTATCACTTTCAACACGAACATTAAATGGTGCTGAAGTATATTGACTAACTTCATCTTTTAAAAGTGAAATGATATCAGGAGCTTTGATATAGGATATATTAAACTCTCGACCATCTCTTAAAATTATACTTGTTTTAATAATGCCTTCCTTTAATATATACGTATCTTGTTGCTCTAACCCATAATACGTTAAATAAGTGTGTCTTTTTTTTGTGATTGTAGGCATATCTTGATTTTCAAGAAATTTTAATAAGTAATTATCGCCCATAACTTAACCTTCCTTTATCAGTTAAACAAGTATAACACAATCTATAAAATAATTAGGTAACATATGTTATTGTCATCATCGGTTAGAAAAAGAAAAAGGGCAACAGTCCTAAAACTAACCACTGCATACCCATCTCTCTATTATTATTCTTTCCCGTGTTTTGAACAAATTGCTACACCAACACCAATTGTTGCCATACAAATCACAGAGAACCATCCAGTATGTGTAAAAATTTGATTACTTGAATTGATTCCTGCGGCATATAGAGGCATTGGAACAAATAACAATGATGCCCCTGCTAAATAACCTAACTTTTTCATATCCAATTCCTCCTTCTATCGTTGGGTTAAAGCTTTTCTACAACAATTTTATAACGCATCTTCATATAAAAAGAAACCAAGCTGGAAAACTTGGTCTATTTTTTGGAAGAATTAGTTTTTTTCTTTCGCTCATTCAAAATGAATTTTTCGACTTCTTTTAACATCTTTTTTGCTTTTTTAGCCGATTGCTTCTCAGCCATTTTTTGTCTCCAGGCAGGAACTTCTCGAGAAGATACATTTTCATATTCTTCTTCATAAGTTACTTTTATTTTTGATTCATTTAGAGATTCAATTTTATACGTAATTTGCGTATGATCAATAGCCGTTGTAAATGTCGCTACATATAATTGATTTGGAATCAATCTTTTTATATGAACTGTTATTTCCGACCCCACACCTTTTCTTTGCGTCGATTTCTTCTTATACTTTAATCCTTCCTTAAGTTCTAAAACTTTCTTATTTGAATTTTTAAGGTCTTCATTTAATGAATTTACCATCATATCATAAAACTCTTTATCACTTACATTTAATTCAATACTTACTTTCATGTTGCACCTCTTTTAACACAATTATATACTAATTTAAGAAAGAAGGTTATTTATGTTTACAGATAGTCATTGTCACATTACTTGTGACCGTTTATATACGCGAATTGATGAAATTATTGAAAATATTAAAAATAAAAATATTACTTCATGCATGATCATGTGTACTAGTCCTGAAGAACTAGAGCGTGCAAAAGGATTAAAGAAAAATTATTCATTCTTTAAAATTGCATTTGGTTGGTTTCCATCCGATGCAAAAGAGGTTGGAGATAAAGAAATCCAATATTTAATTGATCAAACCTCATATTTAGATTGTTTAGGAGAAATTGGTCTAGATTATTATTGGGATACTAGTTTTAATGATCTTCAAAAAGAATTATTTATCAAACAAATTCAAATTGCGAATGAACACAATCTTCCGATTTCCATTCATATGCGTGAATCTACAAAAGACTGTATGGATATCCTGAAACAATACGCAAAGACAAAAATCATATTTCATTGTTTTAGTGGAAGTAAAGAAACAATGATGGAATGTTTAAAGATGAATTCCATGATTTCATTTGCCGGACCCATCACTTTTAAAAATGCTAGACAAGCACCTGAATGCATCGAAGCATGTCCAATTGAACGAATCATCACAGAAACAGACTCTCCTTATTTAACGCCTGTTCCATATCGTGGAAAAGAAAATGAACCTATGTATGTAGAATATGTTGCAAAGAAGATTTGTGAAATTAAACAATTGGATGAAACAAGTGCATGCAGACAAATTGAAGATAATTTTAATTCAATATTCTCAAAGTAAAAGACCTGTCATCTGACAGGTCTATTTTTGTAATGTTTCGTATTCAGAAACCTTATTTCCTATTATAATTTTATCCCCTTGAATCACAATGGGTCTTTTAACTAACATACCATTTGATGCAAGCAAATCTATCAATTGCTCCTGTGTATATGTTTCACGTTTTTCCTTAACATTCAATTCACGATACAACATACCACTCGTATTGAACAGTTTCTTCAATTCCACACCTTTATCAATCCAACTTTGAATTTCTGCCTTTGTTGGATTTTCTTCTTTAATATTTCGATATGTAGCTTCAATCCCTAAATCCTGTAAAGCTTTATATGCCTTTTTACAAGTGGAACAAGGCGGATAACCAATAAAAAATGTTTCCATTTTAGTCATCAAAAGCGTGAGCTAAAACTTCAGACAATGAAGAATTTTCTTCAACCGCATGAATTAATCCAGCTAATAATGGTGCCATTGAAAGAACAGTCATTTCTGGATACTCTTTTTGGTGCTCTGTTTGATCAATTGTATTTGTACAAACGAATCCAGCTAATTCAGCAGCTTTTAAACGCTCAATAGCAGGACCTGAAAGGATACCATGTGAACATGAAGCATATACAGCTTTTGCACCTTTGTCTTTTAACATTTTGATACCAGCAGTCAATGTTCCAGCAGTATCTACCATATCATCGATGATAACTGCAGTTTTACCATCTACATCACCAATTAAATTCATAGCTTCAGCTACATTTGGTCTAGGACGACGTTTATCAATGATTGCGATTGGTGCACCTAATGCATTTGCTAAATTACGAGCACGTACAGCTCCACCATGGTCAGGAGAAACAACTACGATTTCACCTAATCCTTTTTGGTGTTTAAAATAATCTGCAATTAATCCATTTGCAGTAATATCATCTGCTGGAATATCAAAGAATCCTTGAATCTGTGTAGCATGTAAGTCAACTGTTACAACACGATCAGCTCCAGCTCTTTCTAATAAACTAGCTACTAATTTAGAAGTAATTGGTTGACGAGGTTTTGCTTTACGATCCTGACGTGCATATCCAAAATATGGAATGATTGCAGTAATACTAGCAGCACTAGCACGTTTACATGCATCAATACCAATTAGAATTTCCATTAAATTTGCGTTTACAGGTTTACTTGTACTTTGTACAAAATATACGTGTTTTCCACGAACAGATTCACCTAATTCAACTAAAATTTCTCCATCCGCAAAATGTTTAACTTCACATTTTCCTAATTCTAATCCTAATTCCTTACAAATATCTTCTGCTAAACCAACGCTTGATGATAAAGCAAATACAATAGTGTTTTTCATGATTTATCCTTTCTCCATACCCTATCAGGTTTATTTTTTGATTTGATTATTGCTTACATAAGACATAGGTCCAACATAAGAACCTTCTTTTATGCAAGAATTAACGACTTTACTTGAATCTACAACCGCATGAGCTTCAACTTTTGAATCACTCAAATAGGTACCCGGTAAAATTTCAACGAAATCACCAATTTCAGTATTTCCCAAGATTTCAACATTTGGATGAATAATTACATCGTGACCAATCTTGACATCTTTTCCAACAACTGTACGCATAGGATCTACAATCTGTACTCCTTCTTTCATCCAGTTATTATTGATTCGATTTCGCATCCATTCATACGCTTTATGTAATTCTACACAATCATTGATTCCCATAACTTCGTCACGGTCCTCAACAACTAATCCCTTAACAACTTTTCCTTGATTTGCCAAAATTTTAACTAGATCTGTTAAATAATATTCATTTTGAGCATTATTTGTTGTTAATTTATCAAGATTATCAAATAAATCTCTGTTTTTAAAACAATACATACCTGCATTGATTTCACAGATTTGTTTTTGTTCTTCTGTACAATCTTTTGCTTCTACAATCGCTTGAACATGACCATTTTCATCACGAACGATACGACCATAGTGAGCTCCATCATCCAATACAGAAGTCAATAATGTTAATGATGCATCTTGATTTGTTTGGAATAATTTTTCCAACGTCTCAGGCTGAATACATGGTCCATCTCCATTGATAATTAAAGTGTCCCCATCTTCATCCTTTAATTGTGTAGCTTGCATAACCGCATGACCTGTTCCTAATTGTGGTTCCTGCAAAGCAAATTCAACATCTGGAAAAGCTTCCTTAATGCTTTCTGCCTGATATCCAACAATCACTACAATTCGTTGTACAGACACCGCTCTTAAAGCATCAATGATATAAGCCAACATAGAACGATCAATAATCGTATGCATGACCTTGCTACGATCTGATTTCATTCGAGTTCCTTTTCCTGCCGCCAGAACAATCGCATTACGCATATTTTCACCTGACTTTCCGTATCTATTCTAACAAAAATCGCAAGACTTTAAAAGGTTACACATAGAAAAAGACAATACAAATTGTATTGTCTATCCTAATTGATCCAATTGATTCTGATAATCTGTAATCTGTGAATTGATAGAATCCACTTTTGACTGTGCATTCGTTACATCCAAATCTGCAGCATCATATTTTTTCTGTGCCGAATTCAACTTATTCTTTAAAGAAGAAGTATCTGATGTACTCTTCTGTGCAGCACTATATGCTGCTTCTGCGTTATCCAAATCTGCTTTTGTAGAATTTACTTTATCAACCAATCCCTGATGTTCAGCATACAACTGCTGTAACTCTGTATATTGATCTTGTGTTAATTGATCATTTGGAATATTTTCAAGTTCACTTCGACGATTTTCACATGCCTGCAATGCACTTTGTGCATCTCTATACGCTACACTAGCATTGTTCCTTGCATTGTTCGCAGCTTCTAATGAAGAATTATCCGCTGCTGCAATTTGTTTGTTCAATGAATCTATATCACTTTGTGCATCAGATCGTGCCTTTTGTGCACTTTCCAAATCGGATTGAGCATTTTTAAGCTGGGTTTTTAAGTTGCTAATTTTTTGTTTCAACTCAGCCTTCTTCTCTGCAATTTCCGTGTTGTTGTTTGATTTATGTGAATGTGTTTTCTTATTCGCACTCGCAAGTAATTCATTAAAGTTTTTACCCGTTGAGCCCTCTAAAATCTCATCGATTTTTTCTCTTTGTTTACGCGTTAAACTGTTATACTTACTTTCCAAATCCACAATATCCTTCTTCTCACTTGAAGATAATGAATCGTAGCTGTTTGCGAAATCTAATAATTCCTGATAATTTTTCTTTTGGACTTCTTCTGTTTTTTCATCTGAACCAGATAATCCGCCAGTCAATAATTTCATACCACCAAAAATCAACATAGAAACCAACAAAACACCTACTACACCTAAAACAATGTACAATCCTGTTTTAGAATTGCTCTTTTTAGTTGATGCCTTCTTTTTAGATGGTTCCTTTTTCTTATTAACTACTTCTCGTTTTAATTGAGGACCCTTCCCCTCTTCTAATAATGACTGTATTTCATCATCATCAATCACAACTGTCTTATTTGTGGAATCTGCTTCCTGCTTTAAATCATCCGCATTCCACATTACAGTGCGTGTTGCAGACAAATCTTCTTTAGGTTCATCTAAATCTTTTGACCCAACAACAACCGTATCCCCCAATGATGGCTCCAATCTTTTAGATTGAAACGGGATTTCAGGTTCAGGTTTATTTCTCTCTACTCGACTACGAGTTTGATTTTTTGTGAACTGATCCATTTTTTGTTCTAATGTATCTTCCTCATTGGTTTGAAATGAATCTAGTAATTGAGAAATCTCATCATTCTCATGTTTTCTTTTCTTATCCATAAGCTTCTATCGCCCCTTCGAGACTATTTTACCAAAACCACTTTGATTTGACCACTACGTTTTCTTGATTTGCCTGAATCCATAAAGGATGTGCTGCCAACACAAACATACAATCTGCATGCAGAAGCTTTTGAGCCGCATATAACGTATTTCCAGTTGTACATACATCATCCACTAATAAAATCTTCTGTTGTGGCAAGGGATACAATTGTTTCAATGCCAACACATCTTTAATATGCGATCTTTGAATTTTAGATTGTGAAGATTGCTTAATATTCTCTTTTTTATAAAAAGGAGAATGCACAAAAATATCTAATGTTGAATATATCTCTATTGTGGCTTCAAAACCTCTTTCCATACGTTTTGCATCTGCACTACATAAACCACATACGCAAAACTTTTTAAAATGTTTTTTTAAGTACATATGCTGATTTAAAAATACGTCCTTTAGTACAATGTCTTTTTGTTCTTTATACTGGAAAAACAATCGCTCTAGGAATTCATTATATTCATACAATACATATAATAGTGTTCCATCAATATTATAGACATGCTTATGAAGTTTAAAGTTTTTCAAGCAATCTGGACAAACCAACAGGTCATCATAAAAGAAAATATCAAAATTTCGCATTTTACTCATTGGTTTGTGACAGCATAAACAGTATCGTTCATTTTTGATATTTGACTGACACAATCCTTGATAGACTTGTTTAAAGCCTGACATAAACACACTCCTTTTCCATCTGGATCCTTAAAGCTTCTTCCCACACGTCCAAAAATCTGAATCAAGCTTGCCGTGGTAAAAACAGAGTGATCTCCTTTAAAAACTACGACCTGCACACTGGGAATTGTGATTCCACGTTCTAATAATGTTGTACAAACTAAGGCACTCATTTCTTTATTACGGAAACGATCTAATATTCTGTCTTTATCTTTTGTGGATGAATGAATAAAATCTGTTTTCACAAAAATATTTAAGAGTAACTTTAACCATTTGCCATCACTTTTTCTTGGTACAAACACCAATATTTGTTTCCCTTCCCGCTTAAACTTCATACACAAATACAGAACGATCCATACTTGTATAAAAACAGATACTTGTATGACCTTAGGAACAATTAAAGGATGTTTATGTGGTCTTTCAAACAAGCATACAAGCTCCATCTTCTTTTGTTTGACTAATTCCATACTCAATTCATCTGGGGTTGCACTCAACAATAGCTTTTGACCAACACACGCCTGATTTGCGATTGCCTGAAGAACTTCATTGCCAACAAAGGGAAAGGCATCTAATTCATCTAAAATCAATAAATCAAAGGCATATGGATAACGATACAATTGATGTGTTGTGCAAACAATAATATCGGCATCCGTAATTTGCGTATATCCTTGTGCAACTTCGCAAATACTTAATTCAGGAAAAGCTATTCTTAATCGTCCCGCAATCTCAAGTACAACTTGTCTTCGACTAATCGCAAAAGCCACCTTCTTTCCCTTCGATAAATATCCACAGATACTCTCAAAGCATATTTCAGTTTTGCCAGCACCTGTTGCAGCATACAACATAACATCCTTCCCCTCACATAAATGATGATATACTGTATGACTTGCTTCTACTTGTGAAGGTGTTAAGCTATAATTCAATTTAGGCTCTCCAACCCATGCCCTATGCTTTAATTTCGCCGGTTCTATTTTTTCATTAACCTCCAACCGAGAAAAATCAATGCACTTACGACAATAATAAACTCCATGGTCATACGTAAACAATTTTGGATTTTCATTTTGACATCGATTACACTTCATATACTCTTATACGAAAAAAAAGTGCAATTTTTTGCACTTTATTTAAATATTTCTGATTTTTCAATACGCATAGCCGCTCTTTTTATATCTTCAATATCTTGAACCAAAGCTAAACGAACATATCTTATTCCATGAACTCCAAAAGCTTGTCCTGGAGTAACTACAACACCTGCTTTTTCTAGCAAATCCTTTGTGAATGCATATGAATCTTCATATTGATCAGGTATTCTTGCCCATGCAAACATTGTTGCAGGGCTCTTATCGATATGCCACCCTACTGTATCAAAGATTTCACATAACGCATCTCTTCGATCTTGGTATGCCTGACAAGTCGAATGAATACTTGCACCACCATGTCTTAAGGCTTCAATACCTGCATATTGAACAGGCAAGAAAATTCCGTAATCCATATTTGATTTTAATGTATTATAACATTCAATAACCTCTTTATTTCCTACACATACACCAAGTCGTGCACCAGCCATTCCATAGGTCTTTGAAAATGAATTTAATTCTATACCCACTTCTTTTGCGCCATCAAAGGATAAGAAGCTTTTACCAACTTTTCCATCAAATACAAGTTCACTATATGCATTGTCATGAAGAACCACAATATCATATTTTTTCGCAAACGCAATCAAATCCTCATAAAAAGAATCTGGAGCTATAGCACAAGTCGGATTATTTGGATAAGAAACAATCATCATTTTTGCCTTTTTTGCGATTTCCTCATCAATTTGATCCAATTGAATAACATAATTATATTCCTGTAATAAAGGCATATATTCGACCTTTGCGCCTGCAATTTTTGGCCCATCGCTAAAAATTGGGTAATAAGGATCAGGTACTAGCACGATATCTCCAGGATCACATATAGCTAAAAACAAAGTGCTTAGAGCCTCTTGAGACCCTTGTAAACAAATCATTTCATCATTTGTAAGTTCTACATTGTATCGATTCTTATACCAATCATGAATGGCAGCCTTCATTTCAGGTAATTCATTGATTGCATATTTATAATTTTCAGGAACCATGATAGCATCTTGTAACGCCTTCATAATTGAAGGTTCTGGTGCAATATTAGGAGATCCAACTGAAAAATCAATTGTTTCCTTTCCTGTTCTATTTGTATAATCCAATTTCATATTCTTCAATTCTGTAAATATAGAAGACTGAAACAAATCCATTCTCTTCGCTCTTTTCACGTCAATACACCTCACACATTTCTTTATATTATTATAAGCAACTGAAAGGAAGGTTTCAAATTCTTTTCAAATCTTTCATAGCAACCAAACGATTATTGTTAGATTTCATTTATAAAACTTAAAAAATATATAACCATACATATCTTATGTCCTTTGTTTATAGGAAATTTAAAAAATATACTCTTATTTTTTTATAACCAAAATAAAAAGCAGTGCCATTTCTGACACTGTTATTATATTACTACTTCAAACCATATTTCTTGTTAAATTTCTCAATACGTCCCTGAGCAGCAGCGAAACGTTGACGACCTGTGAAGAATGGGTGGCAGTTACTGCAAGTATCTACACGTAATTCATCACCTTTGATTGTACTACCTGTTTCGAATTCTGCACCACAAGATGTACAGATACATTTAACTTTATGATAATTAGGATGAATTCCTTGTTTCATATTGTTGTATCCTCCTTCCGCCTTAAGTCATATCGACCCAAAGTAAGTGCTATACAATTATAGCAAGGCTTTTTTCAAATCGCAAGATGTTTTAAGTAAATTCAATAAATTTTTTTAAAATTTAGAATCATCTGCTTTTTCAAACCATTCACGAACCAATTGCACTGTATCTTTTAAGCAACCAGATTCAAATGGAACCTTTAATCCAGCTTCCTTAACAATCTTTCTAAATGGTAATGTTCCCCCAATTTTGCAGATATGTTTATAGTCTTCAAAAGCTTTTTCATCCTTCTTTTGAATACGAGCCCAGAATTGTAAAGCGCAGACTTGAGCTAATGTGTAATCAATATAATAGAATGGATCCATAAAGATGTGAAGCTGGCGCATCCACCATCCACCTTTTTCTAGAATATCAATTCCATCATAATTTTTGTGTGGTAAATATTGTTTTTCTAATTTACGCCAAGTAGCCAATCTTTCCACTGGTGACATTTCTGGCTTTTCATATACCTCGTGTTGGAAGTGGTCAACTAAAACTCCATAAGGTAAGAACTTGACAGCTCCAGATAAGTGATTGAAATAATATTTATCAACATCTTCTTCAAAGAATGATTTCATCCATGGATATGTAAAGAATTCCATTGACATAGAATGAATTTCACAAGATTCATATGTAGGCCAAACACAATCAGTTGGGAAAACATTTTTACTTGAATACACCTGGAATGCATGTCCTGCTTCATGTGTTAACACTTCTGCATCATGACTTGTTTTATTAAAGTTTGCGAAAATAAATGGAGATTGATAATTTGGAATAAATGTACAATATCCACCAGCCGCTTTGCCTGGTTTTGAATCTAGATCCAACAATTCTCTATCTGTCATAAATTCAAAGAATTCTCCTGTTTTAGGATCCAATTCTTGATACATCTTTAATGCTCGTTTTACAAGCTCTTCACGATTATATTTAGGTGCAGGATTTCCAGATAAAAATTCAAACTTCTCATCCCATGCATGCAAAGTATCATAACCTAAGCGTTTTTGTTGACGAGCATATAATTCATTATCCAATGGAACCACATCTTCCAATACTTGTTTACGATAGTTTTCTACATCGTCTTTATTGTAGTCAAAACGCATCATACGATAATAGCCAAGTTCAATATAATTATTATATCCTAGCTTTTTAGCCATACGTGTACGAACTTGAACTAATTGATCGTATACTTCTCCAATTTCTTTAGCGTGTTCGTCATACCATCCCCAATAAGCCTGCATAGCACGCTTACGTGTATCACGATCTTTATCGTTTGTCTTAACTTCCAATGCAGCTAATGTATAGGTTTCACCATCAAATTCAATTTGAGCACTCGCGATAATAGCTTGATATTTTGAAGCCAATTTATTCTCTTCCTGCATTTCAGGAATAATACATGGATCAAATGATTTTTCTTCCATTTCTCTTTGTAAGAAATATGTTTCTGGCACTTCCTTTTTTAATTCAGATACAAAAGAACTTGCCATTACTGCCTTGTTACAATTCACAATGTCTTCTTTTAATACTGGAAGCATTTCATTTAAAAAATCATTTTCCTGTGTATAATATTCATCTCTTGTATCTACTGTATGGCGCACTTCTACTAGTGTTTGGTTTGTATTGATATATTTATTTACATCATCCAACTCAACAAAAGCATTTTTAAATTCTTCATATGAAGCGGCATTTTTTAGCTTTTCACAAATCCCTTTTAGTTGTGCCTGCAATGCTTCAATATCCATATGTTCATATTTATAATCTGTAAATTTCATATTTTTTCTCCTAAAAAAAACAGAGAAGCATAAAGCTTCTCATATTATGCAAAGATGGCATTCCATCCAAATATTAATAAAGCTAAAATGACAATCGCACCTAATAATATTGGCCAGAATGTACTACTAGCAGCTATTAACAAGGCAAGAAAATCACCCTTTTCAAGACGATCCTCTTTACCTTTTTGTTTGTCTTTTTTTTCTAACATCTCACGCATTGATGGGCGCTTAGACACTAGAATTCACCTCCAAAGTGACACTTAACGAAGTGATTTGGTTTAACCTCTTTTGTTGCTGGTTCTTGTTCACGACAGATATCTTTCGCAAATGGACAACGAGGGTTAAATTTACATCCCTTAGGAATATTTACGTTACTTGGAATTTCACCTTGAATAACTTGCATTTCTTTACGCTTTGTAGGATCTGGTAAAGGAATTGCACCAATCAACGCTCTTGTATAAGGGTGTTGAGGGTTAGAATAAATTTCATTCTTATCTGCAAGTTCCATCATACTACCTAAATACATTACACCTACACGGTCAGAAATGTGTTTAACAACTGACAAGTCATGTGAAATGAAGATATAAGAAATGTTCTTTTCTTCTTGCATATCTTTCATTAAGTTGATGATCTGTGACTGAATAGAAACATCCAATGCACTTACTGGCTCATCACAAATAATGAAGCTTGGATCTAATGCCAAAGAACGTGCGATACCAATACGTTGTCTTTGTCCACCTGAGAATTGGTGAGGATAACGATAGCAATAGTAGCTTGGCAAACCACAACGGTCCATTAGGTTTTTAACATATGCATCTAGTTCTGGACCACGTTTGAATTTTCCGTGAGCAATCAATGGTTCAGCCAAAATATTGAATACAGTCATACGAGGATTCAATGATGAATATGGATCCTGGAAGATAAACTGCATTTCTTCACGTAAAGCACGCATTTCTTTACGAGATTTTTTTGCGACATCTTCACCTTCGAAGATTACTTCTCCACTAGTTGGTTCATAAAGACGAATGATTGTACGACCTAATGTAGATTTACCACATCCAGATTCACCTACTAGTCCTAATGTTTCACCTTCATATAAATCGAAAGTAATATCATCTACGGCTTTAACACATGGGTCGCCTTCTTTAAATTTACCTTTTTTTAGAGGGAAGTATTTTTTTAAATGTTTTACTTCAAGAATTTTTCTTTTTTCTGCCATGACTATCCCTCCTGTTTCATTTCTTCTTCAACTTTGAAGCACCATACATGGTGACGTGATTTAACCTTTGTATCAGTTGGTTGACCTTGTTTACAACGTTCGCTTACAAATGGACAACGATCTGCAAAGTAACATCCTTCTGGTAAATACAATGGGTTAGGTACACTACCTTCAATTGTATTTAAACGTTTTCCTTCTTCAGCTAATGAAGGCATTGAGTTCATTAATCCAATTGTATATGGGTGTTTAGGGTTGCTGAACAATTCTTCTACTGGAGCTGTTTCAACAACTTTACCTGCATACATAACGTTAACGTTATCAGCAACCTGAGCAACTACACCTAAGTCGTGGGTAATCAACATAATAGATGTACCTGTTTCATTTTTTAATTTATTCATCAAAGATAAAATTTGAGCCTGAATTGTAACATCTAGAGCTGTTGTCGGTTCATCGGCAATCAATAATTTTGGATGACAAGATAAAGCCATCGCAATCATAACACGCTGACACATACCACCTGACAATTGGAATGGATAGTTATCAACAACTTTTTCTGGACGAGAAATACCAACTTCTGCCAACAAATCGATTGCACGTTGTTTTGCTTCTTCTTTAGAAACTTCTTCGTGAGTCAAAATGTTTTCCATAATTTGATCACCAACTGTAATAACTGGGTTCAAACTTGACATTGGTTCCTGGAAAATCATAGAAATTTCGTTACCACGAATGTGACGAATTTGTTCATCTGTAGCTGTTGCTAAGTTCAAGCCTTCTTCATCACGATCTACATTTCCCATATATACGATCTTTGATCCAGGCATAATTTCTCCTGGTTCACTTACTAAGCCTAAAATAGACATGGCAGTTACTGATTTACCACAACCTGATTCACCTACGATCGCAAGTGTTTCATTTTCATACATTGTAAAGTGGTTTCCATCAACTGCTTTTGAATCACCTTTTTTTGTATGGAAGTATACACGAAGGTCTTCCACTTTAATTACTTTTTTATTTACAGACATTGTGTATCCTCCTTACTACTGTAATTCCTTAGGGTCGAATGCATCACGCAATCCTTCACCAATTAAGTTGATTGAGATTACAGTTAACAAACACATTAAACCTGCAGGCATCCATTCCCAAGGATAGTTTTGGAACACGTAAGAATCACGTGCTAAGTTCATTAAGTTACCCCAAGAAGGAGTTGGTGCAGTCACACCCATACCTAAGAATGATAAACCAGCCTCAGTTAAGATAGCACTTGCCATTTGTAGTGTAGCATTTACGATTACTAATGAAATAACGTTTGGAAGTAAGTGTTTAAAGATTTTTGAGAAATCTGAAATACCCAAAGCTTCACAAGCTTGCATAAATTCTTGTTCACGCAAAGTCAAAATCTGTCCACGAACTAAACGTGCTAGTCCTGGCCATGATAATAAACCAATTAATAATGATACAGTATACATTTTTTGACTTTGTGGAACCCACAACATAGTTGCAGCAACCGCAATAATCATTGGTGTAAATGGTAATGAATAAACAATTTCAGCAAAACGCATTAATACGTTATCCAATTTTCCACCATAATATCCTGAAATACCACCAATTGTACATCCTAAGATGACAGTGATAACAGCAGCAATAACACCAACCATGATAGAGATACGTCCACCTAAGAATAAACGGAATAAGCAGTCACGACCTTGCTTATCTGTTCCTAATAAATGTTCTCCGCCTGGAGCTAAGTTAGGATTTGATAAATCATAGTCATTAACGCTATATCCAAGCATTGGTGGTATAACAATAACAGCAACAACAATTAATACAAAAATAATCAAACCAGCCATGGCAACACGGTTTTGTTTGAACTTACGCCATGCTATGGTCCAAGGACCTATAGATTCGATTTTTTCGCCAGATTCTAATACTACAGCATCTTTTTTAGCCATCTATAGTTCCCTCCTATTCATCTACCTTGATACGTGGGTCAACTAATGTATAACAAATGTCAGACAATAAGTTACCTAACAACATCAATAAGGCACTAAACATCAAACAAGCCATAACTAAAGAGTTATCACGTTGGTTGATCGCATCAATTAACACTTTTCCAATTCCTGGCCAGATAAATACAGATTCCAAGATTACGGCTCCTGAGAATAATGATGGAATGTATAATCCTAATAATGTTACTAAAGGAATTTGAGCATTTTTAAATGCATGTTTGTAGATAACAGTCTTTTCTTTAAGACCCTTTGAACGTGCTGTACGAACATAATCCATGTTGATAACTTCAACCATAGAGTTACGTACATAACGTGAGAATGACGCAAATGAACTAAACGCCAATACGATTACAGGTAAAATTGAGTGTAATGCGATATCTCCAATTTCTTGGAAAATACTTGAGTAACCAAAGCTTGATAGCATTGTGTCACGCATTCCGTTGATAGGCATACCTGGAATCTGCAAACCAACGAAGAAAATTAATACTAAGGCAAAGAAGAATGTTGGAACACTTATTCCTAACAATGAGAATACAGTCCAGAAGTTATCAAACACTGTACCTTTCTTTACTGCCTGTTTTATTCCAACTGGAATGGCAAAAATCAAAGCCACAATTAATGATACAACATTCAAATAGAATGTATTCCATACATAGTCACCAATAATTGTTCCAACTGGCTTTTTAAGGGTAATACTTGATCCTAAATCTCCTGTACACATACGTCCGACCCAACGCACATATTGTTCAGGTAACGATTTATCCAATCCTAACAACTCACGAACGTGATCACGTTGTTCTTGTGTAACCTTTGAACCGGCTCCAAAGTAAGCTGTAACCTCATCACCTGGCATCGCCTTTACAGTACCGAAAATAACGATTGAAATGATGAAAAGGACAGGAATCATCGCTAAAATTCTTTTAAATACATACTTTAGCATAGTTATTGATCCTTTCTATCCACTAAATGCATATAAGAGCAAGTCAATACGGCTTGCCCTTAATTTTATAAACAATCCACGAGTTTTTCATGCAGACTATTTAACGTTGCCACGTTTCTGTTAATGAACATTTGTCCTTTAACATCCACTATTTTAACACATCTTTGTGCAATTTTTAAATTTATTTTACAGTAATTGTATCCATTGATTGAGACCAGTTACGTAATGTTCCTGTTCCAGTCAAGTCAACTTTCTTATTGTAAAGGTTGAATTGCATACCTGAATAAACTGGCATGTATCCTGCATCATCAGCAGCCATCTTCATAGCTTCAACATATTCTGCTTTTGATTTTTCTGCATTTGACTCAGCACGAGCTTTTGTCAATTGGTCAACCAATGCTTGATCATTAACACGAGAGTAGTTATTTACAGCCATGTTATTTGGATTATTTGTATATGAATCATTAGCTCCAGCATCTTGGTTATCTGTAAAGCTAGTAGCTAAGAAACACATATTCCATTCGCTATCGTGGCTTTCATCTTGAATGTTGCTTAATAATGTAGAGAAGTCAACTGTAGTTTGTTTTAAGTCAACACCTAAATCGCTCCAAGTTTTCTTAACCATAGGAATTAATGTTTCAAGTACTGAGTTACCTTCTGAACATAAGAATTTGATTTCTAATTTTTTTCCATCTTTTTCACGGATTCCATCAGAACCTTTTACCCAACCAGCTTCATCTAATACTTTGTTCGCTTTATCCATGTCAAATGCATATGTATTTAATCCATCGATTGTTTCTTCATTACGAACAACGGCACCACAGTTTACTGATGCTGGACTCCAGTATGCAGCTGGTACATATCCACCTTTAACTTTTTTAACTTCGTCACTTGCTTTTTTATCCCATCCGAAGTATGAATCACAGAATCCTTGACGATCTGTCGCATACATCAATGCTTGACGTACTGCTTTGTCAGCTGTAGCTCCATTGTTAGCGTTCATAGCTACGAAACCAACAGCACTACGACTGTAGTAGTTGAATGCCATGTTTTTATCTTGACTAGCTTCACTTACTTTATTTGTTTCAATTACATCTGGAATTAAATCAACTGTTCCTTTTTTCAATTCAGAAACTTCTGTAGTTACATCTGTTTTCTTAATAACGATTTGATCTACTTGGTATTGTCCCTTTTCAGGTTTGAATTCTTCATTACGAACAAATGAAGCTCCACTTGCTTTGTCATATTTCTTTAATTGGTAAGCACCAGAACCACATGATTCTTCTTGGTTCTTTTCAACAACTTTTACTTTACCTTGTTTGTATTTTGAGTAGTGATCAGCACTGGTGATTCCCATTCCACCAAATTTTGCGATTGCATCGATTTGAGGTGATACTAAGTGGAATACTACTGTGTAATCATCTGGAGTTTCAATACCAGTTAATTCTTTAGCAGCTCCGCTATTATATTCTTTATATCCTACTAGGTTTTCCAATCCACCACCATTAGGACCAGCATAGCTTGGGTCAGCTAATGTTGCGAATGTAAATTTAACGTCTTTTGAAGTTACTTCAGTTCCATCACTGAATTTGTGTCCTTTTTCCAATTTGTAAGTTAATGTTAAACCATCTGCACTTACTTCTGGTAAATCTTTAGCCAATTCTGGTACCAATTCGTTATCCGCATTGTACTTTAGCATTGATTCGTAGCATAAGTTTACTACATATTGATCATAAGCACTTGATGCATATTGAGGTGTAAACTGTCCAGTTAAACTTTGGTTTACAGATACTGTTAATGTTTTTGCGTCACTGTTAGATCCGCCTGAACATGCTACTAAAGTAGAAGCCATTGCTACAGATGCTAAACCAGCAACAATTCTTTGTTTATTCATTTCTCTTTCCTCCTATAGTTTGCTCACTATGTGTGATGAAATTATACTATGTTAGAAAGTTGTTTTCAAGAGTTTAAGAAAATAATTTACATGCAATTTTACATGAATGTATATTTTTCATGAACTAAACACGTAATTTTGTCTTTAAATCATGCATTTTCATTGAATTCGCTTACATTGATATTTTGTGCTATTATCTTAAACATTTGTCCATGAATACTGTATTTTTGTGAAAATAATGAAAAAAGGCTCAAACTATTGAGCCCTAGTTGCATTATTTAAAATAAATTATGAATGCTTTGTTTTAGATTTTCAATTTTGCATGGACGACTATAGTCATATCCTTGAACAAAATTTGTACGTAGTTTTACATGTGCATCATATTCTTCATTGACTACTCCTCACCGCAAGCAGTGAGGGTTTTGAACTGACAACATTTTGCAGCAATCGCACATTATTTTCAAACTTTGGACACCATATAATATGATACTGAACTAAACACTTACAATGAGAAGCACGATGACAATTCACATCTTTTAACTGATACTTTTCCTAAATGCCTCTACGCATCAAATCTAGAAAAGTGATTGTTTTACCTTCTTCAACCGAATAGATTCTGGCAAGGTTTTCTACTTCTATTTTACATTCACCAGGAATGGCAATATTGATTTGAACATTGTTCGTTCTAGGTCTAGAAATGATATCAACTCCGAACTATTTCTACATATAGTCAAATGATACTATTTGTTAATTTCACATAATTCAATCTGATTTCACAATATTTACCAAAGTTATACTAAATTTATGACAACATAGAATAGTATTCTATAAGTGCCTTAAAGATAAGGCAATGAATATAGAAAATAAACCAATATTCATATCTCTCTCCTAAAAATAATAAACAAAAAGAAGCCATTCTAGACGCCAACACTAGAATGGTTTTCTTTCGTTTCGTATGGTAAAATAGCCAAGAAAGAAGTGAATCTATGAACAAAGCATTATCTCATTTGCATACAATCAACAGGCATAAAATAAAAGTGACATACCTATGTTTTCGGTGTCATTTATATAAACAAGGAATTCTTCATGATTTAAGCAAGTATTCCTATGTTGAATTAAAAACAGGTTTTCATTATTATCAAGGATTCCGTTCTCCAATTGATGCTGAAAAAGAAGAAAAAGGCTATTCTCTAGGATGGTTGCACCACAAAGGTAGAAATAAACATCATTGGGAATACTGGCTTGATTTTGGAAAAGATGGTATATATGCATGTAAAATGCCTATAAATTACGTCATTGAAATGTTTTGCGATAGAGTCGCAGCCAGTATGATTTACCAAAAAGACAAATACACGGATTCAAGCGCACTTGAATATTATGAAAATGGACGAGGTAAAATTCTGATTCATCCTGAAACAGACGCCCTCATCCATCATTTATTAAAGTATTTATCTGAAAATGGTCTTGATCAGACCATTCATTATATTGTCACTGAGATTAAAGAATAATTATTCTACAGTTACACTTTTTGCAAGGTTACGAGGTTTATCTACATCGCAGCCTTTTTCTTTTGCGACATAATATGCAAATTCCTGTAACAATACAGTTGCTGGAATACAACTTAGCATTGGATCCACATCAGGAATACGAATTACATATTCAAATCCTTCCACGTTTTGGTTTTGTGAAGCAATTAATATTACCTTAGCTCCACGAGCTACTGTCTCTAAAATATTCGAAATTGTTTTTTGTGCAACACTAGGCTGTGTGGCAAGCGCAATCACAACTGTATCTTTTTCAATCAATGCGATTGGGCCATGTTTTAATTCTCCAGCCATATATGCATCCGCATGCACATAAGACACTTCCTTTAGCTTTAACGCACCTTCAAGAACACTTAAATAATCCAATTGTCTGCCGATAAAATAAGCATCCTTTTGATTCGTTAATAATTTCGCAAATTTTGCCATCTGATCTTCTTGTTGAAGCATTTCTTCTACCACTTTTGGCATTTTCTTCAACTGAGTAATCATATATTTCTTATTCTCTACATTACCATTAAATAGTGAAGTTAATTTCAAACATAAACACATCAATAATACAAGCTGTGTTGTATAAGCTTTTGTACTTGCGACCGCAATTTCTGGACCTGCACAAGTATACAACACGAAATCAGATAAACGAGCTAAACTAGAACCTAACACATTCGTAATTGATAATGTTTGTGCACCTTCTTCCTTGGATAATTTTAAAGCCGCAAGTGTGTCTGCTGTTTCACCAGACTGAGAAACAAAAATACATAATGTTTTTTCATTTATGCGATAATTTCCATATCTGAATTCACTTGCACTTATGCAGTGAATTGGAAGATCAACCCAAGTACGAAGTATATATTGTGCATATAAACTAGCGTGATATGCGGTTCCACAAGCCACAAAATAGATTTGATTGACATTTGAAACGTCTAAACCATCTAATTCTGGCATTGCCAAGTTATTTTCAATATGAGCACGCAATGTTTCTTTTATTACATATGGCTGTTCATGCATTTCCTTCTGCATAAAAGTATCATATCCACCTTTTTGAGCTGCACATGCATCATATGAAATGTGTATCCATTGCATATGTACTGGATCTCCAAAAAAATCATAAACCTCAATGTTTCCAGGTGTCAAAACCGCCATCTGCCCATCTTCTAAAGCACAAATATCTTTTGTATAATCCAAAACAGCTGGAATATCACTGGCACAAAATGCAGCTGTAGCTGTCTTTCCAACAATCATTGGACTTTCTTTTTTAGCTACAAAAACACAATCTGGATAGTCTGTACAAACTACGCATAACGCAAAACTTCCTTGAAGATATTGTACACATTTTTTTAATGCGTACATAATATCCCCTTGATAATAGTAATCTAGCATATGAACAATAACTTCACTATCTGTCTGTGATTGAAATGAGTATCCTTGCTCTAATAAGCATTCTTTTATAGATGCATAGTTTTCAATAATTCCATTATGCACAATTGAAATCGTATTACTCTCATTTGTATGTGGATGTGAATTCATATTGCTTGGGACGCCATGAGTAGCCCAACGAGTATGACCGATTCCTGTATGTTCAGAATGCTCTTTTTCAGTCAACAATTCTTTTAAATTCGTTAGACGTCCTTTTGCCTTATACGTTTCTAAATGATGTCTTGAAACTAAAGTAACTCCTGCAGAGTCATATCCTCTATACTCGAGTTTTTCCAACCCCTGCAATAAAAATGGTAAAGCACTCTCTTTACCTGCGTACGCTGTGATTCCACACATTATAAAAATCCTCCTATTTATTATTATCATGGAGGATACCAAATGGCTTTGTTCAACATTCACACATTGTTTTTGTCCATCGTTAAAGGTTGTATCAACCTCCAGACTACCCGCCGAATTTTTCGATAAGTCTGGTCCTCGTCAACTAATCACTAGTCCTGGCGCTATTTTTTTACTACAACTCCATGAATAATGAATATTATACAAAAAATGATACATTTGTCAAAAAAAGAAGACTTACTCTTCTTCGACTAGATTCAATAATTCTAATACCCGATTTAAGTCTTCTTTGTTTTCATAATGAATGGAAATGGAATTTTTACTGATAGATACCGATGTTTGAAAATATTCCTGCAACTTTTCTTTTGCGGCTTTTACATAAATATCTTCTTTTGGTTTTTCAACCGTTTTCTTGTTGTTGATATCCTTAACAATCTGTTCAACTTTACGTACAGATAACCCTTGGTCTATAGCCTGCTTTGCGACTTTACGCATACCTGCTTCAGTTTTTAATCCTAATAAGGCACGGACATGCCCCATACTCAATTGCTTATTTACAACATATTCTTGAACATCTTCTGGAAGTTTTAATAAACGCAGTAAATTCGTAATATGTTCACGTGATTTTCCTACACGATGAGCCAATTGCTCTTGTGTATAGTTTAATCTCTGAATCAATTTTTCATAGGCCTTTGCCTCTTCGATTACATTTAAATCTTCACGTTGAATATTTTCTAGCAACGCAATTTCCATCATTTCCTGATCATCGAAATCAACAATGATGGCTGGGATATCCTTTAATCCAGCTAATTTTGAAGCTCGAAGTCTTCTTTCACCGGCAATCAAATCATATCCTTGAATGCTCTTTTTAACTAGAATTGGCGTAAATACTCCATGCTGCTTGATCGATGAACTTAATTCTTTTAGAGCATCCTCATCAAACACTTTACGTGGCTGATATGGATTGGGACGGATTTCATCGACAGGAATCTTTGATTGTTCCTGGCTCTCGACTTCCATATCTCCATTCTGAATATCATCTAATACTTTAGAAACATCCTGTCCAAAAATGCTAGATAAGCCCTTTCCTAATCGAGCATTGTTTTTGTTTTCCATAACTACGCCTCCTTTGAGTTGCGCTTCAATACTTCTTCCGTTAAACCAGCATATGCCTTAGCTCCTGTACTTTTAGGATCATACTCAAAAATAGACAAGCCACGGCTAGGTGCTTCCGACAATTTTACATTTCTTGGAATAGAATTCTGATAAACAAGCTTTCCAAAAGTCTGGCGAACATCTTGGGATACTTCAACACTCAATCTTGTACGAATATCAAACATAGTCAAAAGGATGCCCTCAATTTTAAGATTACGGTTACTTGTTCTTTGTACTAAACGAATTGTAATCAATAACTGAGTTACTCCTTCCAATGCATAATATTCACATTGTACAGGAATTAGAATACTATCTGCTGCTGTTAGTGCATTCGTATTTAATAATCCAAGTGATGGTGGACAATCAATAATAATATAATCGTATTGATCACGAATTGGCGCAATTGCCTTTTTTAACAATTCTTCTTTTCCCGCTTCCATTTTATCCATATCCAAATCGGCACCTGCCAAATTGATATTTGCAGGAACAATATCGATTCTTGGATTCATTTTAGGAACGATTGCTTGCTGAATCGGAACACCTTCCATTAAAACAGAATGAATTGTTGCTTGAGAATTATTCTGATTCGCATTTAAACCCTGTGAAGCATTTCCCTGTGAATCAAAATCAATCAATAATACTTTTTTACCTACATGTGCAAGTCCACTTGCTAAATTTATAGATGTAGTCGTTTTACCGACACCACCTTTTTGATTCGAAATTGCTATTACTTTTCCCATATTCAACCCTCCAAAGGCTTTTTCTTGATTTGACCATACGCTCTTGGATATTTATTAGGCGTATGTTTTACTTTTTTAAAATATAAATTAATGCGTGTTGCATCTTCCTCAATCATGAATTTCTCTTCATCTATTAATTCAACACCCAATATATCAATGGCTTTTTGCGCGTTTAAAAGCTCCTCATGCCCATTTTTTCCTTTTAGTGCTACCATAGTATGATTCATTTTCACAAGTGGCACGCAAAGTTCTAATAAAATCGATAATTTTGCAACGGCACGCGCACTCACAACTTCAAAGCATTCACGCTTTTCTTTTGCCAAATCCTCTGCTCGCACATTCAAAATATCTAAATTGCTTAAATTCAATTGAGTTTTCACTTCATTTAGAAAACGACAGCGCTTTTGTAAAGGCTCCACCAAAGTCATATGAACATGTGGAAACGCAATCTTTACAGGAATTCCCGGAAAACCGGCACCTGAACCAATATCGCACATTGTTTCAAAATCAATATTTGAAAAAGGCATGATAGAATCATAAAAATGTTTCTCCCACACTTCTTCTTCCTGCGTAATTGCAGTTAAATTCATCTTCTCATTCCATTCAACAAGAAGTTGCATATATTTTACAAATTGATTCATTTGTTCTTCATTTAATTGGATACCAGCTTCTAAACAAGCCTTTTGAAATTCTATTTTAGTCATGAAAACCCTCCACGATATCCATTATATCATATATTCGATCCACTCGTATTTTTACTATACGCAATAATTCGACATTATGCATGTCAGTTTATCTATTTTATTCATTTATGATACAATTTTAACAAGGAGGTAACTTATGAAAAATTTAAAGAAAGTTTTATTTATTGTTGTCTTTATCTTAATTGCCTTTGTAGGCGGTATGTTCTTTGCGAATAAACAAACAGAACCAGAAATCACATCGACATTAATTCAGAATAGAATCGAACAAGCGAGTGATTTAGTAACCACAAAATATCATTATGCAAAAGTAGGAAAATTCGAAAATTCACTTTCATTAAATGGATGGTCGATTCCTTTAACAAATAAAAATTTCATTTTAACATTTGAAGGAGAAATTCAACTTGGTACAGATTTGTCAAAGGCAAAAGTAGATATTAAAGATTCTACAATCTACGTCACAGTAGATAAACCTACCGTTATTTCTAATTCAATTGATGAATCAAGTATTGAAGTCTATGATGAAACAAAAAACATATTTAATCCAATTAGTGTCAATGATTATAAAAAATTCGCGGTAGAGCAAAAAGAAACAGCTTTATCTGAAGCCAAGAAAAAAGGATTAATGAAAACAGCTCAAGAAAATACTAAGAAAAGTGTTAAGGAAATTATTTCCATTATTCCAGATACAGACGAGTATACTATTGAAGTAGCCTTTAAGGAGTAGTTATGGCAAATTTAAAATTAGTTGATGCTTTTACAGATTTTGTAGAAGAAAGCACATTACCCTATCGTCAAATGATGACATATTATAATTGTGCTCTTATGGAAGTAGAAACAAAATTTAAAGTTCTTAATGAACAATTTTCCTTATTTTATGATCGTAATCCCATTGAGTCAATTCATACACGAATTAAATCACAATCGAGTATCTTAAAGAAGCTTCAAAAAAAGAATCTTCCACTAACAATTCCTAATATCGAAAACAATCTATTCGATATTGCTGGTGTTCGTATAGTATGTTCTTTTACTGAAGATATCTATTCTTTAGCCAATTCCTTTCTCAACCAAGATGATGTTCGTTTGATAGAAAAAAAGGATTATATTAAGAATCCAAAAGAAAATGGATATCGTAGTCTTCATCTTATTATTGAAATACCAATCTTTTTATCAGATGAAAAAAAATGGGTCAAAGTAGAGGTACAATTTAGAACCATTGCGATGGATTTTTGGGCGAGTCTAGAGCATAAAATTCGCTACAAGAAAAATCTATCTAAGGATAGATTAGATGAAATTGATAAAGAATTATTAGAATGTGCAAAGATATGTAAAGTATTAGATGACAAAATGGAAGAAATAAAGACGGGAAATTAATTTTCCCGTCTTAATTTTCTTCATATACTTCTTCAAAAGACACTTTTGCGTCTTGTGAGTTTTCTTTCATGAATTTACGATTCTTATAAAAACCAACTGTTAATAATGGTACGATGATAATTGCGATACCTAAATATCCACAATATCCATATTTAACTACATTTGTAAGTCCAACGAATGAGATTCCCATAGAAACCACCATGATAAAGGCAGAAACTAAAGCTCTACGAACTGGTACATTTTCTACTTTTTGAAGAAACTTCACATTTTCAAAGCGATTCACAAATCCAAAGATTACACAAACAGCACTTGAAATTAAGCATAAGAATAATACAAGTCCATAAAGTGCGACAAGCCAGTTAGCTCCAAAAGATTTTAATGTTGTTAATGTAGGAAGTGTTGTTCCATTTGGCTGTGTTAAATAATAGTGTTGCCAACAAAGTAACATTAATACAGCAAGGCCTAGTCCCAACATATTTAATGTAAATGTTAGTGCCATTGAACGATCGCAATCTTGTTTTGTTTTTAAAACACTTGTTCCACAAACTAAGATAGCTGGTACTGTAACCCATTGGAATGCCGAATATGTTACACCATTCCATACAGCTTTTGGAAGTTGATTCCACCCATTGTTTGAAAAATCAACACGCATAACATCTAATAAATTATGTCCATTCAATAAACCAACAGTATAAATAGAAACAGCTAGTACTAAGATTACTACGCCCATATATGTACTTGCTCTACGAATTAAGTCCACTCCAAAAATTGTTAGGAATAATACAACAAGTCCAATTACTAGTGTTCCAAGATAGTAGTTCAATCCAAAGTATTGTGTTAAGGCACTTGCAGCACCAGAAATACAAGATGCAACAACCATTAAAACCATGATATTAAAGAATAATTCAAACAATAATTCAACCTTATCAAATGGATGATATAAACATTCAAACAATTCCTTATATGTTTTTAACCCACGAGAGTTCATCATAATTTGTCCTTCACGAATTGTCATCGCAAGAAGTAACATTGCAACAGCAACACCAACAATAGCTGGCCACCCTAAACTAACAAACCATGTATTTTCCTGATTTCCTGTCGCAAAGCCTCCGCCTGCGTGTGCTGCAAATGCAGTTATCGCAACGGAAAATGCAGCCATCCATGATCGATTCATGTTTTTTACTTGATTCTTCTTCATTTTCAAATTCTCCTTCTCTTGCAACAAAAAACCTTCCGCCTCTTGTTGCCTATAATCAACATAAGAGACGAAAGGTTATAATCTTCTTCCGCGGTACCACTCTTTTTCATTCTATTGAATGCCCTCATCGATGCTATCACATCTAGTCTTTATATCGTAAGACTCACGTCTATAACTACATTATCGCTATAGCCACTCCATGGTGATTTTCATTCTCTAGCTTCCGATATTTTACACCAACCAATATCTCTCTAGGCCAAAGCTTTAGTGAATTACTCTTCCATATCAATGTGTTGGTTGTATAATACATCATTTTTTATTGTTTTACAAGCATAAATGTAAACATTTTACATTTATTTACATTTTTATGTAAATAAAAAGAGGCCTAAGCCCAATGTCATTAAGTTATGAAATGACGAACCATCCAGATACTATTTTCTGGATGGTATTTTTATTTGAAAGCA
>OKRZ01000527.1_pt1 | contig 29874 bp, 17 predicted proteins | sample 1601141 | NCBI WGS metagenome assembly OKRZ01 (sample SAMEA3541524, study PRJEB24748) | human gut metagenome | biome: human gut; feature: human-associated habitat; material: faeces | place: China | collected 2012
TTGGTATCACGCTTATCGGTATTGTATCCGGTGCTTTCGGTGGTGTAGCCATTGCCGACAATGTAGCGCCGTTATTCGCCTCCATTCCTGGAGTCGCTCCCTATGCTAAAGACCTTGCCATGATTACAACAGTGGCAATCATTACGTACCTTTCACTCATCATCGGTGAGTTGGTACCCAAGTCCATAGCACTGAGTAATCCGGAACGATATGCAACTCTACTTAGTCCGGTCATGATTTTACTGACCAAAGTGTCTTATCCATTCGTCTGTTTACTCAGTTTCTCAACCAAGATAGTGAATAAACTAATCGGCCTGAACAATGGAGAAGAACGTCCCATGACACAGGAAGAATTAAAAATGATTCTGCACCAAAGTTCAGAACAGGGTGTTATTGATAAGGAGGAAACGGAAATGTTACGGGACGTATTCCGATTCTCAGATAAGCGGGCCAATGAACTGATGACTTACCGCCGTGACCTTGTCGTACTACATCCTACATACACACGTGATGAGGTACTACACATTATCCGCGAACAACATTTCAGCAAATACCTGTTGGTAGAGAAAGGAAAAGATGATATTATCGGAGTAGTGTCCGTCAAGGATATTATTCTGATGTTAGGCAATGATCACCCCTTCGATTTACGCGGTATCGCGCGCTCTCCCCTGTTTATTCCAGAAAGTTTATATGCCAAGAAAGTTTTAGAGCTATTTAAGAAGAACAAAAATAAGTTCGGAGTTGTTGTAGACGAGTATGGTAACACAGCCGGCATTATCACCTTGCACGACCTGACAGAAAGCATCTTCGGAGACATTCTTGAAGAAAACGAAATGGAAGAAGAAGATATTGTCATCCGGCAAGATGGCTCGATGCTCGTAGAAGCTTCTATGAATATAGATGATTTTATGGAAGAGATGGGCATCCTGAGTTATGATGATCTGAAGGTGGAAGACTTTACCACACTAAGCGGTCTCGCCATGTTCCTCATCGGGCGGGTACCTAAAGCAGGAGACTTGTTCAGCTACAAGAACCTACAGTTTGAAGTTGTGGACATGGATCGTGGACGAGTGGATAAACTACTCGTTATCAAAAAAGAAGAGGAAGAATAGTGTGAATTTGCATTATATATTAACTTAAACCATTAAAGCAATGAAAAAAGTAATGATGATTGCAGCCATCGCAGCTGCATTGGTATCCTGCCAATCAAAAGGAACCCAGAACAATGATTCCACCGTAGATGAAGGAGTGTTGACAGTTGCCGGGAATGATTCTTCTGCCGTAGCCGTATACGAAGGTCTTCTTCCTGCTGCCGACGGCCCGGGTATCCAATACGTATTGAGCGTGGACAGTGTAGGTCCTGACGGAGAAAGTGGTTATACTTTGGTTACGACTTATCTGGATGCGGAAGGTCAAGGAAAAAATAAGAGCTTTACTTCCAAAGGCAAGAAGCAAGTCATCAAGAAAACAGTAGATAACAAACAAAAGACAGCCTACAAACTGACACCGAATGATGGTGACGCTCCCGTCTACTTTGTAGTAGTGAACGATACCACTTTACGTTTGGTTAACGATAGTCTGCAAGAAGCTGTCAGCGACCTGAACTACGATATTATTCAAGTGAAGAAATAATCAGCAAAACATTTCATGTGGGGGAGCCAACTTTTGTTTGGTTCCCCTTTTTTTATCCCTTTCCAATAACGCTGAACCAAGAATGTACTATTTTCATATAAAAATGGAGTAACTGAAACAATATATATAATGATTGGAATAATATTTTAAGTCCATTATCATTGTTACGCATATCTTTGTCCTATCCAATAAAGAGAGAGGCTCATAGAGAAACTATTATTCTTACTATATAAATAGAAATTAAATTCATAGGCTTTTTAAATTCATAGTTAGTTGGTAAATAGGTATTATCTCATAGGTTATTAAGGTAGATTGTTAATTGAAAGCGACTGTTGTGAGGCAGCCGCTTTTATTTTTTATAATGCTTCAGACAAAAGTGAAACGAAAATCAATTACCAATGTGCAGTTCACCCGATATCTGATAGCCTCTCACATCGGTTATATTGACATACCAGGTAGTAATACCTGCTGGCAGAGGAATTCTCCATTTATTCTTCTCTACCTTACTTTCCATTGCTTGCCAATGATATTTCTCCCGTTCCTGTCCTGAATCTGTAGTGTAATGCAAGGTGGCCTTCTCCACAGGAGTAGATGAAATGATCTCGCCTGATACAAGTCCTTCTTCTACTTTCTCATTTGTTATTTGGGCCAAAGGCTTCACATCACGAAGATATTGATCTATAAATGCAGCTATCTCTTCACTTTGCCAACCATATTTGTGACTATGGCGCAAACCTTGTTTTATCAATAACCCGGACTGTGAAGCCAATACTGCACTCCGTGCCATAGATGGCAGATAAAAATGTACGTCATTGGTTCCGTTTATAAACAATATCGGCCTCTCCATCCGGGGTAAATAGTTGGATGGATCATACTGTTTCAGCCATATTTCTCTTTGTTCGTCAGGCAAACCATCCAGTTGTTGTTTCATTCGCCCGCTTTCAGAAAGAAACCCACAACCGTAGACAGGAACGGCTACCCGAAACCGAGAATCTAATGAAGCTGCAATGCAAGTCAATACCCCACCCCAACTTATACCAGTAATGGCAGTACGCTCCACATCGACTTCCGGGAAGCTCAGAAGTAGAGAATGCGCATTGAAAATATCGCTGACAGCCTGATATACCCACTGCTCTTTTTGAGGTAAAGTGACATCAAAATAAGGTGTCTCCTTTCCATTTTCATCAAAGCCTCCATCAATGTGTTTTTTATCCGGACCATTACCACGCGTGTCTAAAGCAAGGGCTGCATACCCCCGCTTTGCCCACATTACAACCCATTCCCGGAAAGCTGTCCCACCACCGCCATGTACCAGTATAATCCCCGGTAACTTTTTCTCCTGAGAGTTGTTGCCTTGTAACATAGCAGGGGTAGCATAATAGGCAAAAACAGATTTAGCCTGTCCTTTATAAGAAACAGATTCGAATATAAGAGAACGTATAGAATCCTCTTTTACTACCCGACAGGCAGGAGTACTAAGAAAGTCCTCTCCATTCCATATTGTATTTCTCACTTGTACTTGTGCCGATACACTTAATCCACTCAAATACAAACAGAAATAAATGATGATAATCCTAAAACTGCAATTTATACTCATAACATCATTCTACCTTTAATGCAATCTTTTGTTTCGGAAGCCCCTTAGATTCTACTGTAAGTACTACTTTTCCCTGCTTCATATACTGGCTACGCAAAATGACTAATGCCAAACCGTTATAAGCATCTCTTTCTGATAACTGGAATGGTAATAGGCTGGTTGCGTCTCCATTATCTGTAGCTATAATCTCAGCAGGTCCTGTTACAGAAAACTTCAAATGATTCTTAGAACGAGGAACAACACGACCTTGAGAGTCCACAACAGCTACACGGATAAATGATAAATCAGTACCATCATTTTTAAGCTCTGTTTTCTCTGCTGTCACTTGTAAAGCGGCTGGTTTTCCAGTAGTTTCTACAAGTTCTTCCGCCCATTTCTGACCGTTCTTATAAGCTATGGCTCTCAAACTTCCCGGCTCGTAACGCACATCATCCCAGGTCAAACGGTCATACGAATGAACTTTCTCTCTACGCCCCAGTGACTTACCATTCAAAAACAGCTCAACAGCATCTCCCGAAGTATAAATATGAACGGGAGTTATTTCACCAATCCGCTCTTGCCAGTTCCAATGAGGCAATATATGCACAGTAGGCACATCAGGACGCCAATAACTCTTATAGTTGTAATAACGATCCTTCGGAAAACCACATAAATCGACAATACCAAAATAAGAACTGCGGGAAGGTGTCTTAATTTTGCCTAACTCTTCCAATTCCTTTCGAGCCTTTTCTAATTCATTCGGATCACTGAAGTTTAACAAATTGGTCAGGTCTTTATTATAAGGAGTAGGCTCACCCAAATAATCGAATCCAGTCCACACAAACTCACCACTCATAAACGAATATTCTTCATTCATTTTAAATTGAACCTCAGGAGCACATCCCCATCCTATAGTTGTCATATCATACGATGAAAGCTGGAAGCCGGAACGGCTATCGTTAACGTCAGTAGTTACCGGGAAGAAATATTCCCCACGAGAACTCGTTGCAGAGGAAGTTTCACTGGCATGATAACGGCGAGTAGGATTCTGCTCTTTGAAAACCGGATAAGTTTTATGGAAATAGTTCAGACCAAATATATCCACCTGATTCACAATATCACGGAAAACAGCATCCCGCTTATTACACCCTAAAGAAGTAGGCCGTGTAGGATCTTCATCGTGACAGTAAGCTGTCAGATTACGAGCTATTATGACTCCCTGATCAGTCGTCTGATCAGGCATTTCATTACCTATACTCCACATAATTACAGAAGGATGATTACGATAATGACGTACCAATGAGCGCATATCTGCTTCACTCCAATCATCAAAAAGAAGATTATAATCATTCTTGCGTTTCCCTTTTTGCCAAGTATCTGCTAATTCAAGCTGCATCATCAGTCCCATACGGTCACAGAGAGCAACCAACTCCGGTGCCGGTGGGTTATGTGAAGTACGAATGGCATTTGCACCCATCTCTTTCATGATACGTAACTGCCTTTCGGCAGCCACTTCATTAAAAGCAGCGCCCAAAGCGCCCAAATCATGATGCATACACACACCTTTAATAGCTACCTTTTGTCCATTCAGCATGAAACCTTGGTCATGGGTAAATTCAATTGTACGAATTCCAAAAGGAGTTTCATAACTATCCATTTCTTTTCCATCCATGAATACCCGGCTGACCGCTACATAGCAATTCGGAGTATCAATATCCCACAACTTCGGTTTATCTACTTTAAATTGAAAGCGGGCACCCGACCAGCTATCTTTTTTAATCGCAATATCCTTAGTCATACTTTGAGTCACCTCTTCCCCCACAGGACGTCCATCTTTCCCTTGCAGATATACACTTGTCTGCAACTTTACCTGAACATCTTTTCCAGCATGATTCTCAATATTCACTCCCATTTCCATAACAGCAATTTCAGAATCAACCTGCTGGTTTCGTACAAAAGTTCCCCATTGCTCCACGTGAACAGGAGACGTTTTCACTAACCATACATTCCGATAAATACCACTACCCGGATACCAACGTGAAGTGTCGTCCGGATTATCCAATCGAATAGCCAACACATTCTTTTGTCCGGCCTTTATATAAGGTGTCAGATCAAGACGAAAAGAAGCATAGCCATAAGGCCATCCACCCACATATTGCCCATTACACCACACGGAAGCGTATGACATCGCCCCATCAATATCAAGATAAATTTGTTTCCCGGCATCATCCTGCGATAACTCCAGTGTTTTACGATACCAGCGTATCCCCCAATAAGGTAACTTTCCAGTCGAACCGTTATAGTCAATATTGAAAGGCCCTTCAATAGCCCAATCATGGGGTAAATTCAGATGTCGCCATTCACTATCATCAAAATCAGATTTTACATAGGCTATATTTTCTCCCGGATTGCCTTCCGGTCTCTGATGCCTCTTCCCAAATATAATAAAGTCATTGGCACAAGGTAATAAATAAGGCTTTAGTCTAGAGTAATGTAATGCAGCACCTACCCCATCCGGATCATCTATCTGATAACGCCAGTCACGATTAATGTTTATGCGCTCACGCACCATTGAGGTATTTGCACAAACAACATCTCGCCCCACAATGAGTACAAAACTCAATAAAATAAGAAATCTGTTTTTCATACTATTCTGTTAAATTGTTAGCACTACAAAAGTAAGGAATAGAAAGATAGACGATTATCAATATTATCTATGTTTCTGTTAATACTGTCTCAAATATCTTTTAATATGGACCTTATTTATCAACTTTGTATGCAAATAGCATGTTGCTAAATACAGTTTCAATTCATAGTTAATAACCAACAAATTTAAAAAGCCATGTACAAATATTCTAAGGATGGAGTTTCCGTACTCACAGTATTAGATAAAAGAAAACAAAAGATGAATGGATTATTTCCCATAAAAGTACAAGTTATCCACAACAGAAAACAGAAATATTACTCCACCGGGCAAGAAGTTTCTATTAGAGACTGGGAAGTATTACCACATACCAAAAATCGTCACTTATCTGAAGTACGACGTAACATCGAAAATAGTTTTTCTTTAATCAGGCAGCAAGTCGAATTTCTATCTTTTCAAGGTGAATTTCATTTTGACATCTTAAATGCACGCTTAGGTAGATATTCTGATTTTTCAGTGAATGCTTTATTTCATAAGAAGTTAGAGGAGTTAAAGGAAAATGGACAAGCCAATACTTATCTGTCTTATAAAGGTTCATTAAACAAAATAGAACAGTTTGCAGGAAAGCACATTTCTTTTCATGAAATTACCATCAACTGGTTAAACCGTTTTGAACATCACTTATCCGCATTAGGAATCAGCTACTCCAGCATGGGATTTTATTTCAGAAATCTCAAATGTATTCTCAATATAGCACGTAAAGATGGTATCATCAAAGAAAGTCAGTATCCTTTTGGAAAAGGAAAGTATGAAGTACCCACTGGATGTGGACGCAAATTGGCATTAAACCTGAAAGAAATAAAGAAAATTATTACTTATAATGATGGAACCCAAAAGACTGAAATTTATCGTGATCTGTGGTTCTTCTCTTATTTATGTAATGGCATTAATTTTCGTGATTTATTATACTTACAGTACTCCAATATCATCAATGGAGAAATCTGCTTCATACGTGCAAAAACAGCCAGAAACACCAAACACAGTAAGATTATCCATGCAGTCATCACGCCCGAGATGCAAAAGATAATAGAGAAATGGGGGAATCCACCTAAGTCACCTGAAACTTATATTTTTCCTTTCGCTACCGGAAAAGAAAATCCGTTTGAAAGAGTAAAACTGGTAAGGGATGTTGTCACTGAATGTAATCAGATACTTTATAAAATTTCCCATAAGACAGGCATTCCACGCGTCACGACCTATTCAGCGCGTCATTCATTTGCAACAGTATTAAAGCGCAGTGGTGTCAACATTTCCTACATATCTGAAAGCCTTGGGCATTCCAATTTAGCTATTACCGAAAACTATCTCGCAAGTTTTGAAGCTGAAGAAAGGAAAAAGAATTCAATACTCTTAACAAGGTTCGATCTATAAAACAAATATGTATATGTAAATAGCATGTTCCGTAGTGACGGGCAAAAACTATTTCCATCTCTTTCTTTTCACAAGATCAAAATAATAACTGCTTTTCATAGACAGAGTTTAAAATGATGTATTGATATTATGTAAAACAATCTATTATGAACAACTCAAAAAGAATCTTAGGTGAAATCCCTTGTTAATTTAAGTCTAATTTTAAAAAGTAGTTTAATGAAAAAGAAAGAACACAAGTCCAAATCGCTATTCTGGCGATTATCATTAGTTCTATCAGCATTGATTTTGAGTACTAATATGATGGCTCAATCTATAACCCAGACTGGTGTTATTGTTGATCAGAATAATGAACCGATGATTGGTGTAACAGTACAAGTAAAAGGTGCAACGACTGGTGGCATCACGGATTTGGATGGTAACTTCTCCATCAAATGTAATAAAGGTGCCACATTAGTCTTCTCTTTTATGGGATACAAGACAGTGGAACATAAAGCGAGTGGTCAGAGAATGAGAATAGAAATGATTGAAGATGCTCAAGCTTTAGATGAAGTTGTTATTGTTGGCTTTGGTTCAATGAACAAAAAGCATATTACAGGCTCAATGACTTCAGTAGATTCCAAAATTCTGGAAGAGAAAAACTCAGTGAATGTCTTTGATGCATTACAAGGTGCAGCTCCCGGTATGCAAATCGTTTCAAATTCTGGAGCCCCCGGATCTTCGTCATTTGTATCTATTCGTGGTGCTTCCACTTTTAGTGACGAAGGCGTATCTCCATTGTATGTTGTAGACGGAGTAGTGGTAGATAATATCGACGATATCTCTGCGAATGATATCAAGCAGATTGATGTTATGAAAGATGCAGCTTCTTCCGCAATCTATGGTGCCCGTTCTGCCAATGGTGTAATATTGATTACAACTAAATCCGGTGAATCTGGTAAGCCACGTGTTGATGTACGCTATCAACATTCCTTTTATACAGTTGCACGTAAACTTCCTCAGGTTAATGCTTTTGAAAGTCGTTTGAGTATGGCTGCCACAGATTTAGATAATCCATCTAAGACTTTGGAAAAATTCTCTGCACGTACCGACTCCGTTGGTATGCAATACAGTACAAACTATTATTATCAAGATCTGTTATTCCGCACAGGTGGGCGTGATGATGCTAGTGTACAGATTAGTGGTGGTTCTAAAGGTTTTAAGTACCGTGCATCTTTAAATTATATTGGTGAAAAAGGTGTTATATTGGAATCTGGAAACGATAAATATACAGCTAACATTAATGTTGATTATGAACCATGGAAAAATATCAAGTTTACAACTCGTGTTCGTTTAAGCTATAATAAAGTTAACAATATTAAAGAATCAGTCTTGCAGGATGCTATGCGTCGTGACCCTGATATGATTATTTGGTATCCGGACGGTGAATTAATTCCTTATTATTCTTCCGGCGGGCGTCGTAATCCTATTGCAGAGTTAAAGCAAAAGTTAGATGAGCGTTCAACTTATAGAGGAAACTTCTATCAAGGTGTAACCTGGACATTTACTCCTTGGTTAAGATTAGATGCTGATATCTCAGCAGATTATACATCTTATAGAAACTTGACATTCTCATCCAAGTATCTGGAAGGAAGTGATAACGGAAAAAATACGGGTGCAGATAGAAGCCAGCAGACCTGGAAATATGCAGGTGAAGCATATTTGAACTTTAATAAAACAATTGCTAAAGACCATTCTTTAAATGCAATGGTTGGTAGTAGCTTTGAAGTAAGTAATCAATTAGAATACAATATAGCTGGCTCTTTCTTCTTATCTGAAGATATTCATTACATGAATCTTGCCACAGTAAAGGATGTGAAAAATATCTATACAAGTGGTTGGGATGAGGCTATGGTTGGTGTTTTCGGGCGTGTTGTATATAGTTGGAAAAGCCGCTACACCATAACTGGTAATCTTCGTTTTGACGGTTCTTCACGTTTCGGTAAGAATAATCGTTGGGGATCTTTCCCATCAGTTTCTGCTGCATGGCGTATTTCGGATGAACCATTTATGCGTTGGTCAAATAATGTTCTTACAGATGCAAAAGTTCGTGCCAGTTATGGTATTACCGGTAATGATAAGATTGGTCGTTATGAATCTCAGACTGTTTATACCGCAGGTTCTCAATATTATAATTCAGTAGGAGGTATAGTCCCTGCATCTAAGTATGGTAATCCGGATTTGAAATGGGAGCAAACCAAGCAGACAAATATTGGTTTGGATTTGAGCTTCTTAAATGGACGTATCATGTTTGTAGCTGATTATTATATAAAGAAAACAAGTGATCTACTTTCTGATTATAATCTTCCAAGTACTACCGGTTACGATAAGATGCGTGTAAACTTGGCAAGTATTGAGAATAAAGGTGTTGAATTATCTCTCACCACCACTCCGGTCAGAACACGTGATTTTAGTTGGAGTACAACAATTAACTGGTGGAAAAATGATAATAAAATCCTAGATTTAGCTCGTGAAGATTATATCAGCAGCGCCTGGTTGATTGCAGCAGGAAAGCCTGCAGGTTTATTCTATGGTTACAAGAATTTGGGCGTATATGAGTATGATGCGAGCAATGCCTGGACTCAAGACTATAAGACTCGTTTAACTCCTGTCTTTAAGCGTGATGGTGATGGTAATGTTGTTATCGGTCTGAATGGTCAACCAACATTAGAAAAATATCTAAATTCTGATGGCAGTGAATATACTGGTAAAGTTGCCCAAATGACGGTGAATGGTGTGATAGCTGGTGGTGGTGATGTCATATGGTATAATAAGCCTAACGAAAATGGTGAATTGGATAATGTAATAAATTCTAATGATCAGACAGAATTAGGCAAAGCTACTCCGGATTGGTTTGGCTCTTGGGGAAATACTCTTACTTACAAAGATTTCTCTCTCTCATTTAATTTCTATGTTAGTTGGGGTGGCCAAGTTTGGAATGACTTGAAACGTTACTATTGCTCATGGGGAGGTAATACTCATAAGCAGACTCCTGAATATATTATGCAAGGATGGAAATATCCAGGTGAGATTACGGGTTGGTATGCACTGAATTCCAGACAACGTAAAACCAATAATCATTCTATGAGTTTGAGTGACCAATTCCTGGAAGATGCAACTTTTATTCGTTTACAATCCGTTCGTTTAAGTTATAATGTAAATCAAAGATTCTTGAATAAGACTCCGCTTCGTTCTGTACAAGCATATATTTATGGTAATAACTTATTGACTTGGACAAATTATACCGGTTATGATCCTGAATTAAGTGGCGGTGTTTTGACACCTGGTAAGGACAGTTCCAAGTATCCTCGTAAGCGTGAATTTGGTATCGGATTTAATGTTGGATTTTAATTAAAAGGATAAGAAAATGAAGAAATATATTATTTTAGCTTTTACAAGCCTTTTAGCTTTAACAAGTTGTGAAAGCTTTTTGGATCGGTCGCCTTTATCAGACTTATCTCCATCAAGTTATTTCAAAGACAAAGCTGAAATGAAAAACTGGAATGCGGGTATATATGATGCATTTCAAAGTGCTCTTTCGAAAAGACAAGTACTTTTCGGTGATGTTCGTTCTGATAATGTAACAGGTACGACTTATGAAGATTCAAAGATTTATATGAATGCTTTGATGTCTAATATTTCAGATACCAGTTGGGAACCTTTCTATACTTGTATCTCCAGATGTAATATTGGTATTCAGAAATATCCAACTATTCCCAATATCCTGGAGTCTGAATATGCCCCATATATTGGACAATGTTATGCAATGCGCGCTTACTTGTATTTCTGGGGAACCCGTGCTTGGGGGAAAATGCCTATCATAACAGAGCCATGGGATGGTTCTTTAAATAACATAGCTGTTCCCCGTTCCTCTTTGGAGAAAGTAAAAGAACAAATATTGTCTGATATAGAAAGCGCTATTGGATATTTCAATATTTCTGATACGAGTGACAAATTCTATTTAGGAAAAGATGCAATGTATGCTTTATTGACAGAAGTATACATGTGGTACAATGAATATCAGGAGGCATTGAAAGCTTCAGATCATTTCATAGATCATAAGACTCTGACATTATCGAATGGAGAAGTTGAATGGAAGAATATCTTTACCAATCCCTCAGGTTCCAAAGAAGTAGTTTTTGCTATGGCATGGAATTATGAAACAGATGGTGCTCTTGGAGGTTGGCCTCAACTTTTGGGAGCTAGTAATACCAATAATGGTTATAGAATGTCACAACCTATTTTTGACGAATTCATTGATCGCTTACGTTCTGGCGAAGGTTCTGATGCTCGTTTCTGGAATACAATTGATACTGTCAAAGTATACTATAAAGCTTCTCGTGTACCTTTAACTTATGCCAGTTATACAGCCGGTGTAGAAAGTGTAAATAAATGCATCAAGTATAGTGATATTGATCCAGAACGTGAATATGATTCTGCTAACCAAGTATATAAATCATACTTTGCAATCAAAAATACAACGGATAGCGAATTTGCATTGGTAATGATGCGTATGGCGAATATCATGTTACTTCGTGCAGAGGCTTTGAACAAATTAAATAGAGGAGATGAAGCATTAAGTATCGTCAACGATATTCGTAGTCGTGTGGGCTATTTGAAAGATGCCAAGTTAGAAGTTTCTAGTGTCAATAATACGAATGAAGTGGAAAACCTTATTTTGCATGAAAGACAATTGGAGCTTTTTGGAGAAGGTTATCGCTGGTTCGACTTGATGCGCACAGGACGTTTAATAGAGGTGATGGATCCTATCTATTCTGCACGTCAGGAAGCTGCTAATGTAACAGTTACTGGTTTTGGTCATGAAGGTACTAAATATTGGCCTATTTACTATGGAGAGTTTGAGTCCAATAAAGCACTTGTTGGTGATCAAAATGCACCCTATACCGAACGTTAATTATGAACTATTTAAATGAAGCGAATAATGAAACTAAAATATTATAAAATAACATTAGCCTTATTGGTACTTCCTTTCCTATTCACCAGCTGTGAATTGTTGGGACTGGATTATCAAGATTCATATGACTATGATTATAATGAAGGCATGCCCAGTAATAAAATAGATATGTCTGCTTTTGAATTTATTCAATCTCGCACAGATATATTTTCTTTATTGGGAGAGGCTATTCTATATGCAGGAGTTGAAAATGAATTTAAGCGTAGTGGTGTTACCTATTTATTGCCTACAAATACGGCTTTTAATTCTGAAACAAGCACTGATTTAAGTTACTTTCAAACTCATAAATTGACTTATATCGATGATGAGACTGGAGAAGTAGTATCTTATGCGCCCATAAGTATGACTGCTTATCCGAAAGAGCAAGTAAAAGAGTTTTTGCTTTACCATATTGTACAAGGTAAGTATACCTTTACTAATCTGCCGGCAGAACCTACCTGGTTTGAAACAATAGCTCCTGCGGATACAGCTAAAGTAAACATGTATTTATTGAAAGACCGTAATCCTAACATTGTATTTAACAACTTTGATGGTCATTACAAATCTTCGATTAAACCACGTACTTCTAACTTGTACAACTCTGACGGATCATATATGCATGTATTGGATAGTTGGTTGGACCGTCCTACTAAAGAACAATTGAATATGAAATAACCTAAAAAGATTACGATTATGAAATATATTTATCAATTTTTCCTTGTCCTACTTTGTGCTTTCTCCTTTGCAAGCTGCGGTGATGATGATTTTATCGAAATAGACTCATTGAGTGCAGATGGAGATGAGTTCTATTGTAACCAGAAAGTGAAAGTATGGATGTGTGTACGCTCCAGTGATTTATGGCATACTAACTATGAGTGGGATTGTGATGCAGGTACATTGACTCAACCTCAAGGTTTAAATGAAATGACATGGAAGGCACCGAGTATTCCTGGTACCTATACGATTACTTGCCGTGCAAGTATCGGTGGTGAGACTCAAGTGCGTTCTCATAAAATGTATGTTTCCAGTTACTACTTTGATAAATTTGAGAAAACTCCTCATTCATTGTCTCTACAAAGTAATACTACCGGTACATTAAAGAAAGAAGCTGATGGTAACCAGTACCTACAAACCAAAGTTAATTCTGCAGCAGAAGTGAATCGGTATGTGCGTCGTGCTTTTGGTGATAATACATTATATACTCCATTTAGCACTCGTATGAAGCTCGGTTTTGAATCTAATGTTCCTAATCTGCAAGAAATAAAAGTTGGAACCAAAACAGGCAAACCCATGTTGGAATACCGTTGGAATTTGCGTTCTGACGCTTCTAATAATGGTGCTTATATTAATCAGATTCGTTTATTGTGGTATCCGGGAAAACTGAAAAGTGGAGAGGTTTACCCTGCCGTACCTAATGATGACGTAACAGTTGAAGGAACTTCCGATTATAATGTACAGTTAATAGTACAATATACATCTACAGAAGGTAAGAAAACTACGTATAACGAATATCATAACCTGAATACGATGAATACATTTACAGCTAAGCTTTATCAGACAGTTTCTATGTCTGTAGACGAAAGTGAGGCACTCATTGTCCATGTAGCAGGTCAGGAAGTCTTGAAAAGTACCATTTTAAGTAATGCCCGTAATATAAATGCTTGTGAAGGCCGTATGTCCATTAATAACTGGGAACTTTATCTTCCTAATGGTAATGGTGGAAAAGATATTCCGGTATTATATATTGATGATGCTTATGCTTCAAACACCGGTATTTTAGAATAATATTCATTAATCAAAAAGTATCTTAGGAGTCATTATACCCCTAAGATACTTTTTTAATTCTTACGATTATGAAAAAACGATTATTTCTCGCATTGTGTACATCTCTGTTTATACTAACTGCCGTAGGGCAGGATTTTAGAGGAGTTATTGTTAATGCTAAACAACGACCTCTGAAAGGAATGAAGGTTTGGAAGAAAAATACTACAGAGAGTGTGAAGACTGACGAAATGGGAGTATTCTCCTTTTCCGGTTTAAAACCTACAGATACATTGGTTGTGTCTATATCAAAAAAGGAGGAAGCTGTTATTCCAATTGGTAAAATGTCACAAGCTTCTCTTAAAATAGAGAAGAAATTCTTTATATTATTTGATGGTCAAAAAGACGAAAAAAGGGAATATACCAAAATACTTCGTGCCAGTTATAATTCCAACGTACTGACTCGTGAGCAAATTCAGAAGCTATCAGCTAATAATATTTATGATTTATTCAAAGGTGGAGCTATTCCGGGAGTAACTGTAAACGGAGATAAAATAACAATCAGAGGTGGAAGTTCATTCGATTTGGATAACGAACCTTTATTTGTCGTAGACGGAACTTTGTATGAAAGTAGCAGTGAAGTTGATGGAGTAGTCTCAATCAATGATATTGATAAAGTGGAAATTCAGAAAGATGGTGCAGCTTATGGCATGAAAGGAGCTAATGGTGTCATTGTTATCACTACAATTAAAAAATAGAATAATACCTATCCACTATGAGGAACAGCCGAATACATTATCTCCTAACTATATGGGTGATACTTTTTGTTAGCATATTTACATGCAATGCCCAGCAAATTGATACTGTTTATATGAATAAAATTGCTAGTTCATTTAAGCAAATCACCAATCTGCCGCAAGAAAAAGTATATCTGCATACAGATAAACCATATTATTTTGTAGGAGATACTATTTGGTTAAAAGCATATTTGGTGAATGCCATTACTCATTTTTCAGGGAATGGAAGTCAGTATGTGTATGTAGAACTTATAAATCGCAAAGATAAAGTTCTACAACGTATCAAAATTCAGCAAGATAAAGATCTCTTTGCAAGTTATCTCACTTTACCTAAAACTTTGGAGGCGGGTGATTATTATCTTCGTGCATATACTCATTGGATGCTGAATGAAGATTCTTCTTTTTACTTTTCTAAGAATCTAAAAATATTAGCTTCTCAATCATCTTTTATGTATCCTGAAATTCGATATGAGCAGAAGGGTAAAAAGCGTACGGCAATTATTACATTCAAAAGGCCTGATAATGGCGTCTATGCAGGCAATTATGTGCATTACATGGTTCGTACTAAAACACATGAAAACAAATTTCGACAGCAACAAACTAATAAAAATGGAGAAATACAGATAGATATTCCGGAAAAAGAAGAAATAGAACAATATATCTATGTTGTACTGGAAGACAAACAATTAAAATATAAGCATACATTCTACGTTCCTGATGCTTTTGATTATCAAGTTGATTTCTTTCCGGAAGGAGGTAACCTGATAGGAGGTTGTACTCAAAAAATAGGTATAAAAGCCATAGATATAAATGGGAATTCTGTAGAGATAGCAGGTGACATTTTAAATAGTAATGGCGACACCATTACTCATTTTAAGAGTGTCTATGCCGGTATGGGTAGTTTTATGCTACCAGTTTCAATGGGGGAAAAATATAAGGCAATTGTTAGTACAACAGAAGGTGTAAAAAAAGAATTTTCATTACCGGAACCAGAAGCGAATAGGCTTGCTTTATCTATTACTGAACGTAATGGAGTTATACACTATACAATATTACATACTCCTCAGAAAAAGCTTTCAGAGAATTTGTATTTAGTAGCTCATATTCGTGGATTTCTTCTATTTATACAACCGATCGAAAAAGAACAAGGAGCTATCAGTTTACAATCCGTTCCGGAAGGCATACTGGCTCTTACACTATTGGATGGAAACTATCTTCCGCATAGTGAACGTCTTGCTTTCGTTCGCCGGGAGAATAATTCTGTTTGGAAACTGACTCCTGATAAATCATCTTATGATCCACGTTCCCCGGTTTCTCTCGACATTCATTTATCTGATCTGTCAGGACAACCTATAAAAGGCAATTTTTCATTAAGTGTTACTGATAATTATGCAATTGGATGTGATTCGATAGGAGATAATATTCTTTCTAATCTACTGTTAACATCTGATTTAAAAGGATATATTGAAACGCCTGGGTATTATTTTAAAAATAATTCCCAGCGACTAAAAGCTTGCCTGGATAATTTAATGTTGACACAGGGCTGGAGCCGATTTAATATGGAAGATCTTTTAAAAGAACAGCAGACGAATCCGCAATATTTTATGGAAGTCGGACAGTTTGTTTCCGGTAAGGTATTGGATATCCGCAACAAGCCACTTGCAGGAAAACATGTGAATGTGTTTGTCAATAAGCGCCCTTATCCTTCAATATATACAGATAGTAATGGAGTATTTCTTGTTGATAAGTTAAGTTATGCAGACACAGCCAGAGTGGAAGCACAAGTAATAGAGAAAGGAAAAATATTCCGTGCCAATGTTCAAATAGACCGGGATTATTTTCCAGAAGCGACTAATGCCCACCCTTATATAAATACTAAATATCAGCACCAAAATGAATATATTGAGGAAATGCAATCTCCCTTTGTAAAAGAAGATGGTGTTTTAATGTTACGGCTTCCGGAAGTCGTAATCAATGCCAGAACTCTGGTGAAAGATCGTTTTTCTTCTTATAAAATGGATGATGAAGAAATGTTATCTCAACAAGATGCACGCACAGCACTTGATTTGGTAAAAAAAGTTCCCGGATTTCGAATTATCGATAATCGACCCTATATTAATCCTAAATACTCTCAACGTCCAGAACATTTAATGTCTAATGATGTAAATAACCGAAATGCATTACGTCCGAAAGAAAAAATAGATTATGGCCGTACCGCACGCTTTATGTTAGATAACAGGACTATTGGCTTTAATGTGCTTTCTCTTATCGATGCAGCAGATATTATTGGTGTACATAAAATAGATCCGGAAATTGATGCAGCTGTCAATATCACTCAAAATCTGAGATATTTGGAGGCAGCATATAATGAGGCATTTGAAAGCGGTGCTACTTTAGAAGAATTGGAAGAACTGGAAGTTGACAGGCAGCTTCAAAAAATGAAAGATGGATCTCAAAACATTTCCGGAGGATGTATTGTATTAACCTCTCGTACCGGTAATTTAGCAATTCCCAGTACTTCCCAGGGAGATACTGCTTTCCTGCTTGGCTTCAATCGATATAAGTCTTTTTATAGTCCTAAATATACAACTGATATTGAACGCCAGTCTTCTGTACTGGATAACCGTACTACTATTTATTGGCAGCCAAAACTTTTAACTGATAAAAATGGTAATGCCAATGTTCATTTTTATACCGCTGATCGTCTAAGTTATTATACTGTAGTTATTGAAGGTATAACAGATAAGGGGGCTCCTTGTCGGTATGAGTATTTATTAAAAAGATAATGTCACATCTTATAAATGATAAAACTATGAAACATATTAATTTATTTCTGATGTTGTGCGTACTTTGTATTGCTGTATACGCAATAAGTGCTTGTTCCAAAGAAGAGAATCATAAGCCAGATACGGATCAGTCTATTCCAACTCCAGAGCCAGACCCTACTCCAGAGCCCGAACCTGACAATTACACATTGCAAGGAACTATGCAGGCTGCGGAACAATTAGTTGGGAAAAATTATTCTGAGATTCATAAGTATATGCGTTCTTACGGCTGGGATTATTCTGAACACCCCAATTCATCTGACAAAGATCACAATGACGGTATACATTGTGAGGTTGTATACGACAAAATCATACAACAATATGTTTTTAAATTTATCAGTCATGCTAATACAGAGGTACTTGATGGTGACCGTGGAAAATTGGAAGACCGTCAACGTAATGAAATGAAAACACAAACAACTGTTACTTGGTATAAATTGAATGGAAACTGGGACGAATGGCAACGCTTGGAATGGAAATTCCGTATTCCGAAAGATTTTAGACCTTCTACGAGTTTCTGTCACATCCACCAACTAAAAGCGCAGGAAGGAAACAATGGTTCTCCACTGATAACGATTACTCCCCGCTGCAATAGCAATGGTAGTAATCGACGAATACAAGTTATTCACACAGGTGATAAAAGTGCCACTAATAAAGGTACAATAATAGACAATTTACCTCTATCAGACTTTGAGGATGAATGGATACAAGTAGAGACAGAAATGCATTATACCCATAATGGTTCATTTAGCATTAAGATGACACGTATCGGTGATGGAAAAATCCTAGTTAATAAATCGTTCTCTGATATAGACATGTGGAGAAAAGGTGCTATTAGTATTCGTAATAAATATGGTATTTATCGGAGTTTTGGCAGAAATATGGATGGTGTGGATGATCGCCCGACAAATGGAATAAAGGATGAAACGCTACAACTAGCTGATTTTAAAGTCTACGAAAAGAATACGAACCCTAATCCAGAGAGTCACGATTAAAATGTAAGAAATAACATAGAGAGTTCTACTCCGACCCTAAATAAGGTAAGATGAAAAAGTTGTTTATTACAATGATCTGTATCTTTATTCTTCCTTCTTTGTTTTCTAAGGATGGAAGCGAAATAATATCTTTTCTAACTCAGGAGAAAGCCTATCTCCACACCGACAAACCTTTCTATCTGATCGGCGATACCATTTGGCTGAAAGGTTATCTAGTGAATGCCCAAAGTCACAAAGAGAAAGATGCGCAAAGCCGTTTCTTATATGTAGAACTGATTGATCGCAAGAATAAAGTCATTCAACGAAAGAAAATAAAAGAAAAAGAAGGATGTTTCTATAATTATATGCCACTTGATAATGAATTGGCAGAAGGTGAATATATACTGCGGGCTTATACCACTTTGATGCGGAATGAAGGAGAAGCGTTCTTCTACACAAAACAGATAACGATTTATAATAACGTTACCTCTTTACTATTTACGAATCTTCGTTTTGAAACAGATAAGAAAGACAGATTGTATGCTGTTATTACATTTTTACAAAGAAATGGTGAACCATATCGAAGAAAACAAGTAGAGTACATGGTACGTACCAAACCATATAAGAATCGTTTTCGCCGACAGAAAACCAATGATGAAGGTGAAATCAGAGTTAGAATCCCGCCACGGGAAGATTTATCCCAATATATCGATCTTACGATGATCGACGGTACATTGAAGATAAATCGTAAAATACATCTGCCGGATGTTTATGACTATGAGGTTGGGTTTTATCCTGAGGGTGGACATCTGATAGATGGAATGGATCAGACCATTGCCTTCAAAGCTGAGTCTACTACCGGTATATCTCCCAATATCAAAGGATATGTAATTAACCAAGATGCCGATACCCTGACATCTTTTCTTAGTGAGTATGAGGGGATTGGCTCATTTCGTTTGACTTCGAAGACAGGAGATACTCTGTATGCAGTCCTTGCAGATGAACACAATAAGTGGAAGAAAATAAGACTTCCTCTTGTCAGGTCTGATGCAATAGTATTAACGGTATCGCAAGATGATTCATTGCTGCATTATCGGGTACTTGTGCCACACGGGATGGGTTTGCAGGATAGCTTACTATTACTCGTCCATGCGCGCGGTACTATACTTCATAAATCACAATTGTCCATGCAGCAGTTATCCGGTACTATTCAGAAAAAATATATACCGGAGGGAATTATTCATTTAACTGTGTTCAACACTTCAGGAGATGCTTTGACAGAACGGTTAGCTTTCATTCGTCAGAGGGAAGCTGTTTTTCAGGTAGCCTTTTCGGGCACGCCTGCCCAATCACGTTCATTAATAAAAACTGGGATTAGAGTTTTAGATAAAGAGGGAATCCCTTTACAAGGTAATTTTTCAATGGGTGTTACCGATAACTTTGCTGTACAAGCAAACAAATCGGATGATAATATACGAAGTTTTTTATTGATAAATTCTGACTTAAAAGGAAATATTAAAAATCCGGGTTACTATATGGATACTCCATCGCCTGAAAGAGAACGTCATTTAGATCAACTAATGTTAACACAAGGATGGAGACGTTTTTCCGTTGTAGCGGATATTCTGAAAGCAGAGTCTGAAACTTCAAAATGGCAAGCAGAGATTGAGCAGATTATCACGGGTAATGTTAAAGGATGGTTCAGTCGTCCTCCACGTAAAGAGCTGGAAGTAATTGCTATGATCCCTAAACACAATTATATGCAAACAATCACTACAGATAATAATGGAAATTTTAAATTAGTTCATAATTATATAGATTACACAGGATTTATAATCAGTCTATTGGGGAAAGGAAGTTGGAAATATACCTTAAATATAAACGAAGAAACATATCCTGCAGTTGTTGTGAATTGGGTATTAAATTCTCAAAAAGACGTACATTCATCCTTTTTACATGAGGTTCGCGAAGGTTATACCATCTTAAACGGTGAAAAAGTATACCAAATACCGGAGGTTGTAGTTCAAGGCATTTCGCCTTATATAGGTTATTCATATAAATCTATCGGCTCCGAATATATTGAGCAAAAGAAAGGAGAAAATGCTCTGCATTTATTAAACCAAATGCCAGATATTTGTATTTATTGGGAAGCAATAGGACAAGCTATGACTACAAATTCAGGAAAAAGAATTGTTGCATCACCGTCAACCGGAGAAAGGTATATCGGATTACGAACTCGTTCATTAAAAGATGCAAAAGGCAAGTTAATTAGTGGATTTCCATGTAGAAAAGCTATTATTTACGTGGATGGTCAGCGAATACAAGATGAAAAAAGCCTTGAAATGTTGAAGGCAGAAGACATACAATTTATAGATTTACTTGACAGACCTATATCCCGAGATGATATTTCCGACCAACATGAGTGGTTGTTTTCAGATGATAATCCATGGTTGAATAAGAGAAGTGGACGTACTCGTTTGGGGAATAGAGGACAAAGCATCTGGATAACATCTTTCCCAAATAAGCGGGGGCGTTTTATTGAGAGCGATGCAAAAAATGCCAAATTAGTGCCGTTGGGTTATGCTAAGAATGCTGAATTTTATGCTCCCAAATACCCTACCGAAGAAAGCCGTAAGATTATCAACTCTGATAAACGTACCACCATTCACTGGGAACCCAATATCCGTCTGAATGAGAAAGGCGAAACAGGACTAAGTTTTTATACAGCGGATCGCCCTTCTACGTATACGATAGTGATAGAAGGCATAACAGATGATGGGAAAGTCTGTCGGTATGTAAAGCAAATAAAATGAGAAGAAATAAACGATATTACACAAGTAACAAATTACTTGTGTAATATCGAAATATTATAACTATTCTCTAAGAGCACACTAAGGATAAAATAGGTAGCATAGTTTTATTGAGCTGGAAAATCAGCACTGGTCAGAGATGCCCAAGGCATAAACGATTGGTTAACTGTTCCTTCCGGACGACTTTTCTGAATCATTTTATAGGTATAAGGCATATCCATTCCTTTGCGGTCATGATAATGATGGTAAGCTCGTTCCCAGGCAGGACATATCTTTTCGCGTTGTTTGGGCGAGATCTCGGGTCCATAGACTGGCTTTCCAAACCAAGTGATATACTGTATATGAGGAACGTCTTCACCCGACATGTATTTAGCTGTATATTCAAATCCTTTATAGAGACGATTATCGAATGCCCCATATAAGTCTATTTTTTGGTTCCATGCTATCTCTGCGGCACAAGCAAGGAAAGCAAGCCCCATCTGTACATGCTGCTGATCACGTCCACTCTCTTGACATTGTCCGTTTTCATAAAAATAGTTCTTTATAGAGCCGTTACTATCACCGTCTGTCAACTGTTTGCATGCTTTGTCAAAAATATCTCGTCGATCAAGGAAGATGCCGATACACATTATGGTTTGTCCGTTGGCAGCATCCCAATTGCCATTGTAACGAGGTGTCCAGTCTGTTATCACAGGATACCAAATATTGATTACCATATCTTCGAATGCTTTACGATCTTTGTCACTCCAACCTTTGTAGGTATATTTGATGATCTCGGCAGCATTGAGATACTTAATGCCTGCTGTACCCACTTTCAGTTGGCGATTGTGATTGACAACAGATTCAAGGGTATTTGCCCAGGCATTAAAAATTTCAATAGCCTTTTCCGCATAAGCTTCATCTCCTTCCACATACCATTGCAAAGCCATGGTGTAGGCGGCGGCTCCATCACGTACAAACTCTTTCCCGCCATTATCGGGCTGATTATACGGGCCGTTATCCACAACTTTAAATGGAGTTGGCTTATAGTGGAGTGAGGCAATTTCTGAATCTTTGAGCTGATTCCATGCTTCCTTCCAAGGCTCTTCTTTTTGCTTTCATAAACTCGAGGTCAGAGGTCGTATGTAACATGCCGGGATGCACAAATTCTTGTCCGAAACAAACGGTACACATCAATACGTACAGGAGCGAGATAAAAGTTTTTTTTGTCATAACAATTAGTAGATTTATTTTTGATATTCAGGAGCATAATCAAATCACTTTCCGGTGGTTCTGATAAGAACTTTCTGACTGTAAGCTTTCCGGCCGGGCTCTTCCACACGAACTATGTAAAAGTCATCGTTCAATGGCATACTTTCCACCCAGGTATTAGTAGAAGATTTAAGCGTCTGCACCATACTTCCGTTCGTAGTATAAATAGATATCAATGCATCTTTTTGTGATTTTACTCTCACACGGTTTATCTCTACAATGATATGCGGGGTATTTTCTCTGTTTACTTCAGGCATTAACCCCGTAGATATACCTCTAGCTTCTCTTTGAGCTTCATAAAGTGATGCCGGTTGCAGATTCTTACGATTCTGCCCTTCGATATATCCATCCATATATTCACTCATCGTATTGCGATACCGTCGTATCGTCTTTGCTGTACAACCGATAGCATAATTCTGTCCTGTAGGTACTTTGTCCAGATAAATAGCACCTCCCTGTACATCGCAATTCCAAAAGACACTGTTAGTACCTCCCCAGCCATGACCACTTCCCATGTTATCACGTAAGTACATGCCGATTTTACCGGCATTTGATTTTATGGTTCCCAATTCTTTCCAATTGTCAAACAGAATACCTTGTGACCATAAACGGTGTCCCTCTGCCTGTGCAAGAGAAAGCTCCGAACGGAAATTTAACACCACAATACCGCTGGTAGTGGCGCAACCGTTAGAGATATAGTGATGACGTCCGTTGCGGGCATAACAATTCTTAAGTAAGATCAGTTGTGAACGATGGTAGTTCTCAAAGTTATAATATGTACCTCCGGTGCAAAGTCCTGAAGGATCAATTGCATAACAATCTTCGATTGTGCTTCGCGTAGTCGATGTTGTTTTGATACCTGCATGAACGAATCCTGACATCGAAACACCTTTTACCCATGAATTTTCCAAAGAACTCATATAGATACAGTTCTGATCGACATTGGCCGTAGAATTTTCCGGGCTTCTTTCCAAAGAGATATGCAGGTTTTCAATACCTACATTGTGACGAACAGTACCCGGATTCTCAATCTTATAAATATAAGCCTGTGCATATTGCTGATCGAGTGTATAGAAAACAGGTGCATCCACTTCAATTGTATTTCCTTCTACATTGGTCACATAACGGTGATAGGAAATATCAATATCTTTAATCTTCCATTTCATACTTTCATCTGTATTCCGTTTTGTGTTTCCACCATACCAGACTGCTTCCAGCCATTCCGTAGTAGTGGGGTACTTTATACAGATTAAATCGCCAATCTGATAAGCACTTGCGTCAGTTACCTGAAATGAATAATCTCCTGGCATTACCTTCCGGGTTGTAATATTTACCTGGTTGTTTCCTTTTCCATTGCCCCAGTTGTGTGCAGAAGAATTTCCCATTAAAATGAGTCGCTTTGCCTTCTCGGAAGCATTTCTACCATACAGGACGGTAGAATCATTCTCAGAAAAACAATTACCTTCACCGCGCAGGATAACTCCATCGTACGTCAAATTCAAGGTTCCATCAATATTATATCGCCCAGCTTTCAATAGTACGACTCCCCGGATACCGTCAGCATTCAACTCATATTGTCCAACCTCATTAATCGCTTTTTGTACATGTTGCGTATTGTCAGCTTCTTTATCTTCCAGTGGACTAATAACGATGGTGCGTTCCGGCAAGTTGATTACAGGAACATCTTTCCCATTTTTATAGCCTGCCTGGCTAAAATCGGGTATGACAAAACCATCTTTATCTTTCTGATAAGTCAGATTTCCGGTCTTATCCTGAGTTACGAGTTGTGATTGCCAGCTTTCTTGTGCCATGAGCAAATTAGAACCAACGAATCCTGAGAATCCTATAAATAAGGATATAAGGTGTGCTTTCTTCATATTTATTAGTTTTTTATTTGTTTTACAAAGAAACCCTTTCTTTAGCTACCCCCTTTATTGAGAAATCTCATTTTCTTGCAATTTTGTATCAGATAAAAGTATTAAGTGAAGAACCGACCTCTATCTTTTCTCATTCAATTCACATATCTTTTTGCAATATTATTGTCTGTTTTACTTTCAAAAGAAAGTCTGTTTAATCTATTCTATAACTCATGATTTTCACAGGATAAAGATTATAGCATCTTTTGCGATTCAGTCCAAGAATACTTATGCTAGAAGGTCGAATAAAAAGTAATAGATATGCATAAAATGAATAAAAAAGAGAATAAAGCTTAAGTATCTGGAGATAGAATATTAATATCCAAGACGCAGGAAGTTAATACCCTGCGTGCAAGAAGTTAATACCCTGTAGACAGGAAATTAATACCTGATGTACAAAGCCTATATAAACGTCGTCAGGAATCCCAAAAGTGTATTTAGATCTTCTATTTCATCTTCTTTTCCGTTCACTTTCTCAGTAGCATTTTATCAACAGACACTGGATCATTTCCTACAAATTGTAACCGAAAGACAGAAAAGGATAATACTTACAAGAAGAACCTGTAAGCATTACCCTTTTCTACTTTCTTTTTGAATTTATCTAATCCTGTTTCCGTGCATTCTTTTTGAACTTATGGCAGGAAGGCCGAAAGAATACAAACGTACAGTGATTGAAAATACAAAATGTCAAAGCGACAAATTAATCATGAGGTTGTGGGTTCGGATTAGTATGTGCTTCATATACTTTAAAATCTGCCAATTGCAGACTTTCATCTTTAAGGCCATTGTCCGGACGATCGGATGCACTTTGCATCTTCCGCCCCAGACTGCGATAGATACCAAATTTATTACGGATGTTCGTTGCTCCTTTTCTCCATAAATCTACATCAGAGAAAGATTGATTGGCAAGTACTTTGCCATCGCTGATGCGGGTGAGCTTGATGCGGAACGTGCCATGATGGGTATAATGCATTTCAGTCTCAACCTGTATCCATTCGTCCTCAAAATCAGAAAGAGGGAGATCGTCTATCAGAACTCCTTTACCTGATGTCCTTGTATCTCCCGTATGGATTACTTGTACGCGTTTATTATCACCGTTCTCATCACAGCGTGTACTGATAGTGATGAGTGGTGCACCATTGTTTCCCTCTTGCGCTTTTAGTTGGTGGAGGTGGCAAAATTTGGTAGTGGGTTGAAAGCCTTTCGGAATACGGAACTTCCATTCTAATCGTTGCCATTCATTCCAGTTCCCGTTCAGGTGGTGCCAATTACGGTTGGTCTGGCTTTTCATTTCGTTTCGCTGACGATCACTCAATAACCTGCCGCGGTCACTATCCAAAGCTTCAGCATTGGCATGATTTGTGAATTTAAATATGTATTGTTGCAAAGTAGAATCGAATATTACTTCACAATGAACTCCGTCATAATGATCATTCTTCGATATATTAGGATGTTCAGAGTAGTCCCATCCTAAAGTGCGCATATATTCATGTATGGCATTATAATCTCTTTCAATCAATTCGGACGAAGCCTGCATACCTCCTTGAAAGGCATAGTCGGACGGAGCGGGAGGAGGTAACTGGGTAGTAGGTCCGTATCCGATAGCTTGCAATGCAGATTCGCCTAAACGCTCCTTAAGTTGTGCAAGATAAAGACTTTGAGGGGCAACCTGAGTATTATGAGAATCGAAAATACCAACGGGCAATGTCGGTCCCGATTGATTGAAAGGACGGCGTAGTGGTGTACTTTCCCCTTTACTGCCTATCACCCAGTTGCAGGTTCCCGGTGGCATTTGGTTCACATAATCTTTTGCTACGCAATTCCAAGCAACGGACCAGGCAGTACCCCAGCCGTGACCGGACCCCATGGAACCACGATTCTTGAAATCGATGCCTCCGCCCGGCAATACACAATTATCAAGTAGTAAACCAGTGCTCCAGCGTTGATGTCCTTCTATGCGTCCGTTCCCTCTGAAGCTGCAATTAAGGAATACAATAGGGCCTGTTTGTCCGCCGCCAAGTGCCACAAACCAAATATTGTCGCCTGCAACCGAGCAACGGTCCAGTAAAATCTGTCCCCCATTCGGTGCAAATTCTGCTGGTTTGGAGGCTCCCTGATGTAAAGCCCTTCTTACCACATTAACTTGTTGCAGGGTGATACGCCGACCTCCTACACCTACGCTTTCCATGGTTTCCATTGCATTGATATCCTTCGCCCAACAATCTTCTCCATTTATTCTTAATGCGTAATATAAAGCTTTTCCATGATTAACTGCCTGCGCCGGCGATTCAATGCGGAGGTTCTCCACACCGCACTGACGAACACGCCGGACATCGTTGGCTATCACCAGCGTAGTGTTATCATCCGTAAACTGGGCATCATAAGAATCTACTAACGGAACTGTCAGAGTGATAGTATTTTTCTCGATACCTGCAATCGTCCGTTCTGCAATCAACAGTCTTCCTGCCTTTATCCAAGTCTGAGGTTTTCCGTCGCGTACCAGATCGTGCATCTTCATATATTTAATCCACTTCTCTGTCACAGGTTTACGTATTTCGATGTTATCTCCAACAGAAAGTCCCGAAGCATCCTCCACTGTGAAATGATAGGAACCGGCAGGAATATATTTGTCAATGACTTTTATGTTCTTCTCATCCGAAGAGGTCTCTCCCAAACGATTGCCTGCCTGTTGACGAAGATTGTTATTCACAACTATAGCTGTGTGTTTCCCACCAGTCATAACAATGGTACTTCCACTTGGGTCACTTCCGGTACCGCGTAAAACTACACCGTCAGCCATAATCTGGATAGTACGTTCGCACACAAAACGTCCGGGTGCCAACAATACGGCTCCCCGGAATCCATTTTCATCTTTGGGAAGTGCAGAGACCATATCAATAGCTTTTTGGATATAGTCCGTGCAATCTTCATTCTCCCCTAAAGGATGTACCGTCAACTTGGCTGGAACATAAGGTAATGTAACTCCACCGCCTTTATAGCCAGCATGGGAAAAATCAATGATGCGATCACCTTTTTTCGTTGTTTTATATACTAATTTCCCAGAAGCGTCCGGATAAATCCACTGGCTTTTACCTGTTGGTTCCTGTCCCATAACGGACAAGGGAAAAAGGAGACATAGTAGATAATAGATGTTTTTCATTTGTTTTATCAATAGAATTAATTAATAGTGTAGCAAAGAAAGGGGAAAAAGGGAATTCCCATTATATATATTGTCTCAAATGCTTGCAAAAAAAGAGCAAACTTCTACCTAAAGTAAAAGTTTGCCCGATTTAAGATTAACTAGATGTCCCGTTAGGAAATCATATCACTATATTATTAAATGTGTACTATTTCAATGGATCAAAGTCACCACTTTCCCAACCAATTGTTTGCTGTAGTTTAGGATTCTGCTCAAAGTGTTTGCGAGCTAATCCCTGGAAGTAATAGTTGTCTTTCACATCCCATTGGTAAGTTTCGTCAATTCTCCAGGTTTGAGTGGTGAAGTACTTGAAATAATTTTTCGTCATTAATTCCGGATCGCTCTTTATCATAGTGATAAAATCTCTTCGTGCCATAGCAGCATATTCGTTCTTCACTTGTATTTCAATTCTGTAACGAGAATATCCTTGCATATCAGAAAATATTTTGCGACGAAGCAAATCCCAGAAACGTTTGCCTTCATAAGCCAATTCAATGCGGCGTTCATAAAGAACGGCATCAATCAACTCTTGTTGACTCATATTTGCCTTTAAACCATAGAGCCCGTCCGCATTGGCCGTTATGCCGGCTCGTTTACGAATATCTTTCAGAATTGTATAAACTTCATCTGACTTATTTCCTACTTCCGCTGCACATTCAGCAAGATTCAATAACACTTCTGCATAACGCATTTCAATCCAGTCCATGTCACCGTGATCCTTGGCTTCGGTAGCTGTCTTTTCTGGGATAGAGAACTTGCATGAATAAAATCCTGTGCCAGTTGGACTATGAGTATCTTCGCCACCTTTGTAAGTGTACATGCAACCTTGGAACCATTCCGGCATACCATTCAATGGATATTCAGCACCATTGTAAACGATGATATCATAGAAACGGGGGTCACGGTTCAACCAGAACATACCGGTAGCATCAGTAGCAGTAGGATTAAAAGCTTCCTTCACGCCATCACCATCTACATCTACTCCCGGAGTGGTACCATCAGCCATTGGGAAAGCAAGTGCCATATCCAATGTAGGATGGTGGTTACCGGTAGCTCCTACCGAAAATTCCAACGGACGCAGCCCTGCCATGAAGTTATGTGTACGTACCGGATCGAGGAAACGGGTAGTAATTACAGTCTCAGAGGTAGTCTCTTTTGTCCATATCTCCTTATAAATAGGATGTAAAGCACGTTGTCCATTCTCTGACAGTTCCTTTTGGGCCGCTAAGCAGGCATTGTATGCTGTTTGCCAACGGGTGCGATCATTGTTCGGATTAAATTGTTTACTAGCATAAGTCAGCAACACACGTCCTTTGAAAGCCATAGCTGCTCCTTTGGTGATACGTCCAAAGTCATTTTCTCCCCAAATACTGGGTAATGAGGCTGCTGCATCATCAAGGTCTTTCACTATCTGGTCAATACATTCTTTCGCTGTATTCCGAGTAACATATAAATCGTCATTATGTCTGTCCTGTGGAGTTAAAATCAGAGGTACACCTCCATAAATTTTTACCATCTCAAAATACTGATAAGCACGTAAGAAAAGCGCTTGTGCCTTTATACGGTTCCGGATGTCCTCGGACAAACTACCTCCATCAATACTGGTTAACAGAACATTGATAGTATATATCTTGTCATAAGGCCAGTGTTCTCCTAGAGGACCTCCAGCGGTAGCTACTGCCGTCAGTCGACCATGAATAAAATCACCACCTCCGTTACCCTCATCACTATATTTAGAATAATCACCACTAAATGACGGCAGATTATCTTTGTAGCATTTATCCAAAAAAGCTGTAGACAGAATCTCACTATTCCATGTTGCCTTTTCGCTGACAGCTGTCAAGTCGTCTTTATCCAATACGGAAGTACAACTGGTTAAGCTTGCAAATGCCAATGCTGTAATAGCTATTATATGTTTTGATTTCATAATATTCAAATGTTTTTTATATAATTAGATCGTTATATTCAAACCAAATGAGAAGTTTCTCATAACAGGATAGTCTGAAATACTCGTTGCTTCGGGTATTTGCTTTTTGTAATTCTAATTATAGACGGTCCTCTCCTGTTT
>OKRZ01000531.1_pt1 | contig 29735 bp, 22 predicted proteins | sample 1601141 | NCBI WGS metagenome assembly OKRZ01 (sample SAMEA3541524, study PRJEB24748) | human gut metagenome | biome: human gut; feature: human-associated habitat; material: faeces | place: China | collected 2012
TGGCTGCTCATGCCCTGTATCCTATCAATACGGGGAAGCTTGAAGGATTCAATAACAAAATTAAGGTACTAAAAAGAATCGGATATGGGTACCGAAATATGGATTATTTCTTTACCCTTATCCGATTCAATTCTTTACCTGTGGATTATTCATCCCCCAAAATTCCGTGAAGAACCTAAATTTCTGCGCTTGTCAAAATGAAGATAACCAGATGTTTTATCTTGTATTTTTTCTCTTATGTATTGTTCCTCCATATTTATATTATCCAATGCAAAACCCACCAGTTTCAAGGGATAGATCTTTCATTAACTGGTGGGTATTGCGATAAACTGAGTAAATTTAAAAATTTACCCCTATCCACGTACATAAAGTCCCATGCTACGATGAACATAGGAGTAGCTTTATACGTTGCCATATTCATTATGAATGTGACACTCGCATGTCTACTTGGCTATCTCTTCTTACAGAAAGAGACACATACCAAGAAGATTCGACCTTCAATTAGAAATCGAGTTCTTATTGAAGTCGTATCTTCGCTCACATTACACTTGGTAAAGGAGGTATTGACATTTATGAAGCCTTCCAGCATCTCTATAGATACCGTCGCGGAACCGTAAATGAAATACAGGTTTACATTTGGATTCCTATTAGTAGTATAACAGAACCAATTGATACTAGCAAATTGCAGTATTACTTCTTTTAATTAAACATATTGTGCAATCATAAAGTTAACATAATAACAGTTTCAAGGGGTTTGAACAAACCAAAAAATCGGATAAAGGGCTGAAATATTAATTATCTCATTTCCCCTTATCCGATTTTTATTTTACCAGTGAAAGTAATATGATTCTTAGCAATTTTATAAAAAACTCTGATTTTTAATCAGGTTGTTTTTCGGGATGTACATGAATGGATTGAATGGTATGCAGACCATAATATTGTGCAATCCCCTTATTTAACCAATTTTGATTCTCATCATGAGGTTTAATATCATCTAGTCCATAAGTGGCACAAAACTTATTTAATGGGGTTATTGGGTTTACATAAACATCCAAATTACCTTTTGCTTTTTCTTCCGCAATGATTTCGAGATTCTCATTCCACCGTGCTGCGTAATCATTTATTCCATCTTCGCCCATATGGTAAAAACTTATTGATGATAATAGCAGACATAGTGTTATCAGTACTCTTACCTTTCTAATTCTACTATTATAATTCCAATCATTATAAAGAATCCCCGCTGCAATAATTAATAATACTGTGCATCCCAAAAATACGCGATTTTCAATATGACCTATGAGCCCAAAAGCTGCCGCAGATAAAACAGATCCTATGAAATAAACAGAAGCAATTTTTTTGTTTTTACTTCGTTCTAATAAAATAAACAATATAAATAAGATGACCAATGCAAGTGTTGCGTTTGGATCCAGCAGTGCTTTTACATTATGAATGACTGCTTTTGATATGGACAGAATAGATTTTGTGTGATGTTCCGTAGCAAATCTAACAAAATTACCAGGAGCCAACCACAGCAATGCAGCTCCTATCCCAGTACCCATAAATCCACTTATTGCGAATGCAGGAACTTTAAAATACTGAATTCGATATATAACCATATAAAGTATTAACATTCCTAAAATTCCAACAGATACATTTTCGTTAGACCACCCGGTCATTATCCCCAGCAGAAATAATATACATATGAAAATCGGATTTTGGGCAAACTGATAAGCTTTGTTTAAATAGAATCTCCAAAAAGATAGGAACAATAATGGTATAAGGCTGGCCCACATATAATTCCCGGTCCCAGAAACCCAAAGAATATCCTGGCCAAATGCCGGCAAACATAAGAATAACGAGAAATTAACAAAAACAATAATAGAGGGAGACCATTTCCACTTGCCAGTGATGTTTATATAAATAAGACCAACAAACAGTAAATAGCCAAATGTATTTATATAATTAAATATTCTCTTAGGTATGGTTAAAAACCATAGAGTAAAAAGTTCTCCCCATACACGACCGCCCCACTCTAAATAAAAGTTTTTGGCATGATTTAACCACCCTTGAATATAATTAAGGTAATTGCTTTTAGTTAAATCATCAGACACCCATGGGGTGGGTTTATTTAAAAGATATATCTCAATTAAAATACCCAGAATAAGTAATAGAGTTACAACAAATTCAAGTTTCTTGTTATTATCAATTTTTTTATTATAGTATTCATCTAGTTTGTATACTGATTGTTCAATGGTTTCAATCCATTTATTCATAACAAAATTCCTTTATCTTTCTTCTCTCACGATAAAAATTTGACGCTTTTTCGTCTCGAGATATATCTTAGCTATATAAAGCCCCATAATTCCCAAGGCAAGTAGAATCAATCCACCAAGAAGTGTAATGATGCAAACCAGTGATGGCCAGCCTGCCACAGAATCTCCATAGAGTAATGCACGGATAAAGATGAACACTAAAGCTATAAACGATACTCCACACATTAGAATGCCCATAACAGATGATAAATAAAGAGGAACCGTCGTATAGGCCAAAATTCCCTCAATGGAATATTTGAGAAGTTTCCAGAATGACCATTTGGTTTCCCCAGCACTTCGCCCCACATTTTCATAAGCCAGCCACTTAGTATGAAAACCTACCCAGCTGAAAATGCCTTTTGAAAAGCGATTATACTCACTATCTTGAATCACCGCATCCACCATCTGACGGCTCATCATTCGATAATCCCTAGCTCCGTCCACAATCTCTGTATCCGACAGCTCATTGATAATCTTATAAAAAAGGCGCGCAAAAAAAGAGCGGATTTGCGGCTCCCCTTTCCTCGTTGTTCTTCGCGTGGCCACACAATCATAATCCGTATCCGAATTATGAAGTATCTGCCACATTTCAGGCAACAAAGATGGAGGATCCTGCAAATCCACATCCATAGTTACTACATAATTGCCCTTCGCCATCTGAAGTCCGGCATAAAGGGCTGCTTCTTTACCAAAATTACGAGAGAAAGAAATGTAACGGACTACCCCCCCGATTTTTTATTCAGGTCACGCAAAATAGCGAGGGTATTGTCCTTACTCCCGTCATCCACGAAACAATATTCAACTTCTGCATCAATCTTCCCCTTGATTTTCTCTACCGTATCATAAAAAATCGGTATTGTAGCTTCCTCATTAAAGCAAGGTACTACTATAGATAAAAGTTCCAACGCTCTGATCCCCTTAACAACGACCTTGTCATGTTACAAAATATTATAGCACACCTTTGCCATAATAAAAGAAATTGACCAGGGCACTACAAGCAGCATAATTCCCTACATCATCATTTTAAAGGGGCAACATCAGAGCCCACCCTCATTACGTGGCTCCGTTATAATTTGGAAAATAATCCAAAGGCAACACAGTCAACATGAAGTCCGACCGTCTGCAATTCTCCGGCCCACATCAATCCTCAAATCTTTTTCTCAAAACTCCTCTTCCCGTCTCATCGTCTGGAGTCTGAATACCTAGTCATCTGCGGTCTCAAAACTCAAATCTCAAATCTCAATTCTATATATCATATATCCAGCGTCTTCAAATACGCCCTGAATTCCTCTCCTAAATCTTCTCTCCGTAATGCAAACTCCACCACCGCTTTCAGATACCCCAGCTTATTGCCTGTATCATATCGCTTGCCGGTAAAATTATAGGCATACACATTCCCGCATCGGGCCATGACACGGAGGGCATCGGTAAGCTGGATTTCTCCACCCTTGCCAGGCTTTGTCTGCTCCAAGATATCAAAGACTTCCGGCGTAATCACATACCTGCCCAAAGCGGCAAACCGGCCGGGTGCTTCCTTGATAGATGGTTTTTCTATCATATCTACTACCTTCAGCAGGTCTAGATTCTCCGTCTTTTCTCCCCGAATAATCCCATAAGAAGATACCTTGTCTTCAGGAACTTCCTGGCAGCCCACCACTGTACTTCCTGTTTAATAGTAGTGGTCCATGAGCTGCTTCAGCGCCGGTTCTCCATTTCCAGTATATACGATATCGTCACCAAGAATAACGCCAAAGGGCTCCCCATCTACAAACTCCCTGGCACAACGGATAGCATCGCCCAGGCCGCGCATATAAGGCTGGCGTACATAATGCACCTTGATATCAGAAATTTTTCGGATTTCTTCCAGTTCCTTCATCTTTCCAGATTCCAGCAAATGCTGCTCCAGTTCCGGAGAAGAGTCAAAATGATTTTCGATTGCCCTTTTAGCATGTCCGGAAATAATGAGAATGTCCTGAATTCCGCTATGCAAGATTTCCTCCACAATATACTGGATAGCCGGCTTATCTACAATAGGCAGCATCTCCTTGGGCATAGCCTTTGTTTCCGGAAGGAAACGGGTGCCATAGCCTGTGGCGGGAATGACTGCCTTACGAATTTTCTGCATTCAAATTCTCCTTCGGTATTATATTATCTCAATCCTAATAGACTAATAGATGTAGAAGCCTCAGATTTAATGATCACCATCTGTAATTGCTTTGATCCTATCTGCAGATTCAGAGCTATAATCTTTGCAGATTTCTTCATAAAAAGCTTTAACATCTTGATCAGTAAGAACATAAGTGACCTGATGATTAGTAAGTGCAATATGCAACAATCGATCTTTTTGCTCCGGACTCCACATCTTTTGAGCAGAAAGTTTCGATATGACATCATGAGTAGTCTTAAATGAGCCACTTTCCTCAAGTTGATTAATGAGTATTTCCTTTTGTTTTTCTTCAAAGGATTTCTGCCTATCGTCCTGCTTCATTTCATACAAGCATTTGACATGAAATCTCTCCAGACGCTCATTGGTTTCAGTTCGTTCAATAATATTTTTAACCAATTTTTCTAACTCATGATTTTCTGTATAATCAGCTGGTGCAAAATAACGAATACGTTCATCATGCATCATTTTAAATACTTTACTTTTATCATTAGTTTCCGGATTGTAAACACCTATAGAATAGCCTCCTTTACTGTTAACAAGCTTCATACAGGGAATATCGGTATCACTATCTCCAATATATATCATATTCCTGAAGGGCACCGTATAGTTTTCCGGCTTCACAAAATCATTAATATGTGAATCATTGACATCTAAAGCGCCTTTTTCAATTCGGAAAAGAAACTGTGTTTTATTGGTATAGTTAACAACTTGTGAAGGCCATATAGCGACCCCATCTTTATCATAATAAAATGAACTGGCATAAATGGCATCAAATTCTGACGCTACCCTTGTGCCTTCAATCATTTCCTTCAGTCCAGATGAAATAATGTAATGTTTTACATCAATTCCATGATTTCTGCCGAAAGAGTTAATACGATGAAACCATGAATCAACACCGGGAAATAATTTCACTTTACGGCCATATTCTTTTAAACTTTTTTCATTGAAGATCAGTTTCCCATGTGCCTCTTTTACCATCATAAGCATGTAAGCTAAATTTTGATCCATATGGTTCTGCTCAGCCAGTTTATTAGATTTGCGCCAAAATGTCTCTGCAGCGGATCCAACAGACTGAATATATCCCTGTGACTGCATATCATCAGGAGATAATGTTTTATCAAAATCATAGCATATAGCTAAAATTGGTTGTGTCTCTTTTAACTGCTCAAATTCCATCTTTAATCCCCCTCGACAATAAATATGTACCCCCGCATTGTTAATATATATTGTATCATATGTAATTCGGCAATAGGGCAATGATATTAGCGGCGAGCGAAATTCGCCAAGTATAGTCGTAGTCGGACTAAAACCGCCACTCGGCGGCGGAGAAATTCAGCCAAAACTGTTTATTGAGAGCAAGAGGCTCTCTCGGGCATATCCCACTGGCCCTCAAATGACACGCCTCATGGCTATCACCCATGTTTTGGATGGCTTTGAAACAGCATAATATTCATAAGACTCATTGCTTTTTTATTTCATTCAGCCATTTCTATTTTTCTCTAAGGTCCGCTCAAAAACATTCATTGCACTACAAAAAGACCCGGTATCTCAAAATCAGCATGATGCCCAATGAGTTCGGTGTCTGCATGGTCTACGGCCGCTGCTGTACCGAAGTACGACGGCGCGCGCCATACACGAGTCTCCCGTCATTTCTGCATATGTGGAGCTGATTTAGAGTCCTGGGTTCATTGTGTAGTTCATATCTTTTATCCTTTTTGGCCAAATTGGATGGAAGGAAACAAGGGGATCCCCGCGGGTCCGAAATACCCTCCCCTGCCGGACCTAGGATTGGCAGGAAAGCCTGTGCATTCAGAATTGCTTTATAAACTTGTCCCTTCTACTTATATAATAGAAAAAATCGCTTGTATGTGAACGTGGAAAATAAAAAATTTTACTTTTTCTTCATTTTACGGAATACTTGAAGATTATGCAAGAAATTAGCATCAAAAAGGAGGTGTGCAGCCTTCCGGTAAGCTCACCTCCCGTTTCCTCTACTTCAGTATGCTATAGGCACACAACTGATACCGGAAATCGATAACAAGATAGCTCATAACAGTCATCGAACTTCTTTTCTCACTTTGTTGCACACTCTTACTCTTTCAAAACTTAAACGTATCCTTCAGCCCCAGCCATTTCTGGTCCTTCTCACTGAGTTTCAATGGCATCTTGCGAAATAATAAAAAGCCAGACGTAATAAAGAAAAATGGTACAGCAACCCGAGTAAAGCACTGACTGATTTCAAAATCTAATAATGGATGCCCATCTTTAGAGGCAAAAGAATGCAGCATAACGATGAGTATCGCCATAAAGAACTTGAGTAAATCCAGACCATTATAATAGTCTGTCTGTCTGTCTGTCTGTCTGTCTGTCTGTCTGTCTGTCTGTCTGTCAAAAGCATAATTATCTTTACCTATACTGTCAACACTTTATATAATCTTTATGCTATCTCTTTCCTGTTACTTTCCTCTTCAAAAAATCAGCGATCTTCTTCGGCCAGTCAATATTTTCTAGGAATACCACTGGGACTTCGCATTTTTTCAGGTTCTGTCTTTCGAGCCATACGTTGAAAAGGCGTTCTGAGATGAAGCCGAATAGGCGGGCTTCGTAGGTATCGTAGCTGGTCAGGTCTGTTCGCTTTTCCGGTTCGAAGAGGATGTCGAACAGCCAGGTGCAATATTTGTCGAAAAGGGATTTCTTCATGACGAACATATTGAGTATGTGCAGTTTTCTCTGATTCATTACTTTGGTGAATGCATCAGAATAGCCCGGATATTTTTCTGCGATAATTTTCTCTGTTTCGTCCAAATCCTTCTTAAAGTGTGCGTGTTCGTACTGGCTGCGTACGGTTTCTATGTAGTAGTTTCTCGTCTTTGGAAGAATGACATCATATTTTGTCAGCAGTTTTTCATAATCGGTCTTGGTAAATATGGCTCCCTTCTTCTTTTCTATATCTTTTGAATGAACCTTGTGCCCAAAGTACCGGCGATAGTGGCAAAGACCGATATATTCGCAGTCCAGGTTTTTCCAGGTCCAATATAAAGCTGTCAATTCACAGTAATTGGGATTTTTAGCGGAAATATTATCTCCTGTATTATCAGGAATATATCCCAATGCCGGATGCAGAGCGGGCCACGACTTGAATCGGTAAAAATACTGAATTGTCAGGCATCCAGTATTTTTTGTGCGCTGCCACCAGAATTTTTATATCCATTCTCCTCCGATCTCTTATATCAATTTTCTTCTTTCTGATTTTTCACAATGTACTTTCTCAAATCTTCATGGAGAATTTTCTTGTAGTCCTCTACCCCAGGCTGATCAAACGCATCTACATTTTCCATGGCCCCTTCATAGGCAATGGTAAGGAAAAAGAAATACATGAGTGCCCCTACGTGAAAAGGTGTTAATTCCTTAATAGAAATATGGCAACTCATCCGGCCTTCGTTTGCCAGCGCTTCTTCATTCGCTCTTCTTGCTGCGTCCAACATACGACTCATAGGAACCATGCCACTTACGCCCTTTTCATCACAGAGGACAAAAAGATCAGAAGGCAGGTGTTCTACAGAAATGAACTGGATCAACTTATTCTTCTGTCCCTGCTGATGTTCCTGTGTAAGAGAATGCATATCTGTGGTTCCCACAGAAGCTACCGGAATACGCCCATTATACACTTCGTTCCCCTGCATATCATACTTTTTCCCCAGTGATTCACCTAAAAGCTGTGCATACCACCAACCAAAGGATCGAAGCTTATCCCCATAGGGCATAATAACTTCTGCAGTAATACCATATTCTTTTGTGGCAATATACTTAAGAGCGGCCAGTAAAAGAGCTGGATTTTCGTTTATTTCTTCAGAACGGCAAGTTTCCTCTACCATCTGCGCACCTTTAAGGAAACTTTCTATATCTATCCCGGCCAGTCTGGCAAACACCAGGCTTACCTGAGAAAAAATACTGAACCGGTCACCGATTCCATCGGGGACAGTGAAACAAGGGAAATGTCGTTCTTCTGCTAACGGTCGGATTCTTCCTTTTTCCTTATCGGTAATCGCCATGAGATGAATATCACAAACGTCGGCAAGCAGTTTCTTTAATCCCCTTACCGCAGCAACCGGTTCGATAGTCGTGCCGGACTTGGAAATTACCAGAAACAATACCTGCATTCGGCGCCCCTGTATGTGCCCAGCCTCTCGGGAAATACAGGAAGAAAGTTCTGTCAGGCTGACAGGATCTACATTCTGCCCAGCGAAATAAAACTGAGGATAGCCATTTCTCTCTTCTTTAGTAAGCTGATTCCAGTAAGGCCCGCAGAACAAATCAAAAAGCACCTGATTCCCCAGATAAGAACCACCTATGCCAATAGAAATGACTGCATCATAGGATTTGGCTTCCTCTCGAAGTCGAAGGAGTGCCTCTCTTTCTTCCCTAGAAATCAGCACCTCTTCCTTGAGCAGATATGGCAAATGAGGAAAAGGGACCTGACTTCCATCCGGTCCCTTCCCACTCTGCCTCAGCTTTGATATGTCTCCTGCTGCCCTTCTGATCTGCCTGCTATAGGTGTCTAAGTCCTCACGCTTCACACTCCACCGGTTTCCGCAAAGATGCTTGATATCAATCAAAAGTTCATTTCCTATATTCATACTGCTATTCTCGTATTTGAACTCTGCTGTTTCCAAAATTGCAGAGGAAGCGATTTCAAATATTCCCGAAATCCTTCTCCCAGGTCTTCCAGCCGGAGAGCAAACTCCACCACCGCTTTCAGATACCCCAGCTTATTGCCTGTATCATATCGCTTGCCGGTAAAATTATAGGCATACACATTCCCGCATCGGGCCATGACACGGAGGGCATCGGTAAGCTGGATTTCTCCGCCCTTGCCGGGTTTCGTCTGCTCCAGGATATCAAAGACTTCAGGAGTAATCACATACCTTCCCAAAGCAGCAAAACGGCTGGGTGCTTCTTTAATCGACGGCTTTTCAATCATATCCACCACCTTCAGCAGATCCGGATTTTCCGTTCTTTCTCCCTGAATAATGCCATAGGCAGATACTTTCTCCTCCGGTACCACCTGACAGCCTACTACTGTACTTCCCGTTTCATAGTAACGGTCCATGAGCTGCTTCAGTGCCGGCTCTCCATTTCCTGTGTATACAATATCATCACCCAGGATAACGCCGAAGGGCTCTCCATCTACAAATTCTCTGGCACAGAGGATGGCATCACCAAGGCCTCTCATATAAGGCTGGCGCACGTAGTGCACCTTGATGTCGGAAATCTTCCGGATTTCTTCCAGCTCCTTCAGCTTCCCCGATTCCATCAAGTGCTGCTCCAGCTCCGGAGAAGAATCGAAATGGTCTTCGATAGCCCGCTTTGCATGACCGGAAATGATGAGTGTTTCCTGGATTCCACTATGCAGGATTTCTTCCACAATATACTGAATAGCCGGTTTATCTACAATAGGCAGCATTTCCTTGGGCATAGCTTTTGTTGCTGGAAGGAAGCGAGTACCAAATCCAGCGGCAGGAATCACTGCTTTACGAATTTTCTGCATACAGATTCTCCTTGTAAATATCTATCAATGATTTCCAATCGGTGATACCAATAAGTTCATCATATATCTTCATCGTCAGCAAAACAAGCAGACGAAGCAAAACATAGTAATTATATTCATGATTTATATTTGGCCCATACGCTTTCCCATGAGCATAAAAATTTCTTAATTGCGGCCCATTAGATGAACTAATCGTATTTAAATAATAGTTAAAATAATGCCCTTCTTGCTCAGACAGCAAAGTCTCGCCAAAACGAATCATATCACTTTCTTGTAAAAATTGAATTGCCTCCAAATTTCTACTTGATTGACTATAATAAGCAGTCTCACAAAAATCGAAATGATACAAATCCCGTAGCACTCTTATTACATATGGAGTTGTCCAGGATAAAACTCCATCACCTGATATATACAAATAGCCCTTATTTATAAGTCTCTGAATAGGTTCACTCTGATAGTCTGCAAAATCATCAAGATGCATTGTTCCCTGACAAATCAAGTCATAGAAGCAATTACATTCTTCTTTGATCACCTTTGCATGACGAAGAATTGACTGATTGGAAAAAAGAAGATACGTAAGTGATTGAAAGGGTTTACCTTTTCCATAAAAATACTTCGCCTTAATAAGGCTGGGAATTTTTCTATAATCCGCCTTTAGCGACTGGTACTGAATATAATCCCAGTCTACGCTTCCCTTAGATACATAGCAGGAGTATTGACAAAAGACCCCTTCTATGCAGTTTGCCACAGCTTCAGCACGTGCATTAAATCCCATATTCGGCCTCAGTAAATTTATATGAAATCCTTTGATGCCAAAATCTTCAGGTAAATAGCGATTATAGAACCACTCCAAAATATCTTCCAATGGATGATGCATCCTTTCCAGCAAACTGCAATAAGCATCCAGAGTTGAATAATAAAATGAATCATGCCACCTGAAATATATGCTTTGGGGATAATGCTTTTTCTGTGGAATTTGGCAAATATACTCAGAGGGCCTCAAATCATGCTCATGAGAAATGGCAACGATTCTATTTCGAGAGTCACAAAAATAAAATGGATAATAGAAATTCTGCAATAAATGCACATTTGACATATCCCCTATGACAAAGTCCTCACTGTAGGAGAAAAAAATCTGATTATAATCTTTCGATAAATTCAGAAAAGGTTCCCTCTGCTTTGGAGAAAAATCAATACGCATCTTAAGCGGTATACGCAAAGTTTCCTCATCCTTTGAAATAGTACGTATGATATTCTCATATTTCCTTTTGGCTTCCGCTTTGACTTCAGGACTTACAGGAAAATCGAAAGAGAGAACCATTTCCAAGTATTGGGCCGATGGACTTGTACTCCGAATAAATCGCATCAGCGCTTCATCCTTATGCTTTGGTGTATACCCTTCAGGAAAGTAATACATCGCTCCATCAGTATTCAAATAGCAATTAAAAATAAAGCGGTACGAAAAAGGATAATCTTCCAGCAGTTTTATCAGTTCAGTTTGGAATGCATTGACAATGGCTTTATGTTTAAGGATTTCATTCAGAGTTGTTTCTTTTATTTGCTGAAACGAGCATAAATTTATAAACTGAGAAATACTCCCCTGCCGATACTTTTTAGTTTTATCAAGCGCATTCCAAAAATCAGAAATATAATCTAATTCAATATGTTCGTATTGCTCAATCATGCTGCCAATATCAAGAGAGCTAAACAGCCTCTGCGCTTTATGAAATGCCTGAGATAAAAAAGGATATCGAGAATCATATTTTCCCTTTGCCACATCATTGAAATGACTATAGCCGATACCGACATTATAAAGCTCCAGTATGTCATTCAAATCGAATGTATCATTAGATTTCTCAGTCAGGGCATTATCGGCAAATAATCGACTGATTTGCGGCAGCCTCTCCTCCCAAAACAGATAATTTACTAAGTCATTATCTCCATAATATTTAATTCTATTTACCAATGATTTTCAACTCCTGCGTCCAGTTACATTTTAGATAAGTTATGGGGCTTCAAGTATTACACAATGGTGAACTACAAGATACGCTGTCAAGAGTCATCCACTTTCCTCAAAATTTAGCACAAGGAATCTGTCCCATGCCCCGCTCAATAAGAAAGGATAAATCAACAAATACAGGCAAATCAAGAGTGCTGCGTCTACAGTATGTAGCTGGCTCTCTTTACATATTGTACGTATCTCACATAATATTAAAAAATGCAGAAGTACTGTATTATCAATAATTGGGTATTAAGAAATATGGATTGGTAAAACCTTCCATGGCTCTATCAGCCCAGCATCTAATGCATCACAGGTAAAATAATCTTTCCTCATATTATTAACAGTCTTAACCTTTGGAATATAGAACGACCTAATATCAGGATTTACAAGTGACAGGCTGACATATTGATTAAAATAGCTGGACAAGACAGAAGGAAAATTAAAAAGCAGATACGGGCCAAAGCGTACTGCATATAAAATAATGTTTGCAGAAATGGCATTTAATGCCGTCTCCAATGATGCATCTTCAAAGCCATTACCTCGATCATGTTTTACATGATTATATTTATCATACCATGTAAGAGACTTTGTAGACTGATTTTCATTCCAACCTTCAAAAGGCTTAAAAGAATGCAAGTCTGCATAAGGTTTAAATTTAACTTCATATTCCGTAAGGTGGGCTGGTATATTCAACTTTATAAAGTCCTTTGATGCATAGTCTCTTCCCTGTGGATGTATTTGATTTGCCCTAAGTAAATGCCTGCATTGATTTTCAAATTCCGTAGAAGCAAGAATAATCAGTTCTCTAAGCCGATGCCCATAGCAGGACAGATTACACTCTACCGGTTCTATATACGAAAATATGTCAATAAGTTTTTGAAAAAGCAGAAATAATGCCTGATCTTCATCTTCTTTTTCAAAAGATGTGTATTTGAGTCCCTGCTGCAGTTCATCATATGTATATAGTCCCGGCCTCCAGATGGAAGGATGTGCAACTCCAACATCTTCGTACATGGGCTGAATATCTTTCGCGCCGAATCGATTGACCGCCCACTGTGTCAATGAAGTTTCCTCTTTTTTCCCTTCTGTTACAGTTAGCCCCGGGGAAATAGTGTACAAACCTTCTCCTCTACCATACATATGAACATAGAAATCTCCATTTTCATAAGCAAATCCCAACGGGCACTCTTCATTTAACCGGCTATTCGGAATCCAGTTAGGTAACGTAATTTTCGTATTACGATAACAGATGACCTTCATTACTACCACCTACTTAAATTACACAGTACCTTACAACACCCGTCATTTCTAGCAAAGCTGAGAAATTTCCCTCATCATGTAGCCTGCCATAAGCAAATTATACGATGCAAGACGCACTGCCTATCTGAAATCTGTTTATAAAACCATGACACTATTTCCTGCCCAACCAAGCTCAAGCTTATCGAATGTGTAATTTTCTCAAAACATCCTGGATTTTTTCTCGTTCCATCCGATTCATGGCAAAGGTATATATCATTACCATATAAAGGATTGTATACATTACTGCCTTCAGAACGAAAGGCCCTATTCCCCCCTGAGGCAAAAAATATACATTAGCAGCATATCCTATCATGAGACATATACCTGCTACAAGCGATATCCTGCCTATCTGTCTCCAGAAGGAAGCGATGGCTAGGTGTATTTCCTTTGCATAGTACCAGTTCATGATGAATCCATTTCCTACAATCATGGAAATGCCGGTAGCCACCGCACAGCCAATACCGCCATATTTGATTCCCAGTGGAATAGCCAGGACAAGATTCAGGATTCCTGTGAGAAAATAAATGCGGGCACGGAAATCATAGCGGTTCATGGCCTGCATAATAGCAAGACCTATGTTTTGAATCAGGTCTACTGTAAATGGAAGAATGATGAGAAGAGTAATGATATAAGAGTCTTCAAATCCTGGCCCTGCCCATAAGGCAATAAACTGCTTTCCGAAAATAATAAAGCCGGTCGCCACCAGGGCCAGAAGATAATACTGCCATCTGCCAATCTGAATAAAGAGCTCAGAAAGGCTGCTGATGGGCTCCTTTCTGGCCACCATGCCGGTAACATGAGGAAGATACACACCGGAAATGGCTGTTGACAATGCCATATAATTCATATAAATCAGGGAAGCAATAGAGTATACAGCCACCGCCGTCGTGCCGCTGATAATGCCCAGAATAATCTGATTCGTTTTCCAGAAGACCTGGTCAATCAGGGACACAGCAAAAACGCTCAGGGCCAATTTCTTGAACTCTGAGAAAAGCTCATGGTTCCAGTAATGAAAATGAATTTTCACGTGAAGGTCATGGAAGCAATAATAAACCCTTGCTCCGCTGAGCACCAGATTCAGTACCGTCTGCACAGCCGCCACAGAGAATGCACTTGGGTGACGCTGCAGTACCAGCACTACAAGAATCGGCTGCAGCACCAGCTGTATGGTTTCCATTCCTTTTAAAAAGAAAAACCGCTCTTGGGCATTAATGACAGAACGGAAAACCATGGTAGATAAAGTAATAACGATATTCAAAAGTAAAAGCAGGAAAATCTGCTTCGCTTCATCCACTTCTGATGCGGTCATGCTTCCTGCAAAGATAACATCAAGAAATCCATAGCAGACAAAGCCAACAGCCATTGCCAATACAGTCACTACTCCATATCCCCGAACTGAAATGGCAAGTATATTCTCCATACCGATACTGTCCTTCAATGCCCTGTACTTGGCATAAAACCGAATAACCGCAGCAGAAAGGCCGAAATCCATAATGCTGAAATAAGCGATTAAAGATCCCATGAGCTGATAAAGCCCATATTCGCTTTTACCGATAAAATGAAGGAGTATCGGTACATAGAGAAAGCCTATTATAACTTGCAAAGCAATGTTAAAATAGCTGAGAAAGATTCCTAATTTACGTTGATTCATAGATTATTTACTCTTTACAGTACTGAATGTTTTCTTGCCAAAACACATAGCATATCCGACCCCCAAAAGCAGCCAATAAGCACATGTAATATTAATACTATCCCCTAGTCCGGAAGCCAGCACGCCAAGAATAGATATGAGGAAAAATACATATGGGAGTCTATTTTTAGACTCTATAGCTTTATTACAGATAATAGATAAAAGTCGATATGCAAGAATTATTGCTGGTATCAAATAAATAATAAGTCCAAGTATCCCCGTCTCAGCAAACCTGGAGGAGTACTCGCCTAATGCAGGAAATCCTGACCTCATGATACCTTTCTCTTTCTGGTTTCTAATCCACATTTGTATTTCCTCACCGGAGAAAGCTTCTACCGGCAAATAATCAGGAATGTACGCATTCCTTAAACTGCGTCCTACCCCCAAGACTGGATGGCTTATACCTATGCTGAGATCTGCCTTCAGTATAGAATAGCGGGAACGATTGCTTCTTTTATCAGAACTTGCTAAAGAGCCTAAATTATCTTCCAAATACCCTGACATTTTCAAGGACTTCAAGCTCCCCTGCTGCTCATGCATAATCTGGGCTCGTTCCGGTGAGCCCGGCAAAAGATTTGCAATTGCATAGGACGATATGCCAAGAGCTGCCACCGCACACACAGCTAAAATAATAAAGTTTTTGAACAACTCTTTTCTAAAGAGTAAACTGGAAACGCCAAATAGCAAAAATTCTCCGAAAAAAAGAGCATTGGCTGTACGAGCTTTCGTTAAGAATAGACATATCGAATAAAGTGTAAATAAAGAAAACATCGCTGCTTTTTTCCTATGTGACTCCTCTTTGCAAATCGAATACCAGAGCCAGGGCATAGCAAAAGCAGAAAATATACCAAAATAAGAAGGTTCAGCAAATATTGAACGAAGCTGACCAGGCCATACTAGAGGAGGCCACCACGTACCATCCTGTTTGATATCATGAATAATAGGATTAAGAAAATCAAGAACTGTTTCTGCGCCCCAAATGCCATACAAATATAAAATGTCTAAAAGTGAATACACCACGATAATTATAATACACCATAAGAGGCCTTTTCTCATTATGAAAAAGCCCTCTTCCCAGTGATTACGATACCAGCAATAAATCATATAGGAAATTCCAAACGACCAGAAAATTTCAAATATAAAACCTTTTATCGGGCGAACAATCATCCATGCAGCAAGAAGTGTATTCTCATCTATGGGAATACCAAACCGATGCAGAAGATTATAAACCTTCGGCAATTTTTCTATCTGGCTCACAGGTCCATTTAATATTTCATTGTAATAAGGATAAATAGCTAATCCATGAATTAGCGAGATAAAAATGACAAATCCATACATAAGTAGAAAATAAACGACATATCTACTATCTCTTGAAAAACATCTCCCATGTCTATACCACTCAGCAACAGAAAAAAATATACCTGCAATCAATGGGTAAATAGATAGCATCCCTACCATAATAGATCCAAAAAAATTTAAACGTAATATGGCAGGCATCGTACAAAAAGCACTAAAAATAACAATAAGTAAAAATAATCTGCTTTCGAATCTCGTTAGCATAATCGCTCCTAATTCTTAGCAATATTAACCTAGGATTTCACAAAATATTTTTTGCTAAAGGAAAAACTCAGCAACAATACAAATATATAAGCCTGCTTCAATCTTATATAACATCTTACGTATAGTTGTGGATTCATTTGCCTACAATAAATGATTCTTCACTTTCTGATATACCCACCATATAGGTCTTATCATTGATTTAGGGAGTAGACAGAATACCAATTTTAACTTCATAACTAAGTCAAGAGAATCATCTTTCATAAGATACCAAATATTTTCCTTTATTTCCATCTGTAACTCATTAGCAACATGCACATCTCTATAATCCATGCTTTGGATTCCTAACAGATAATAATGTACTAATCTCGGCACATACTCACCATGAAAAAGCAAATGTTTCGTTCTTTCATTCAACACAGCCATAATCCGTCTAAGGACTTTCAAATCATCCACTTTTTTATATACAGCGTAACTATTCACCGCGCTGCCCATTCGGGTAAAATAATGATACTTTGGTAGATACTGATAAATGTAAAGTCCTTTATTTTCTTTTGTAAATTGAAAACGAAACAATAAATCTTCTCCAAAAACAATATGCGAATCAAACTTGATTCGTTTACAGCCAATTGCTTCATAAAATGAAGCAATTGGCTCCCATCCGAAATGGGTATCATTTACCATCTCATAAAAAGCCTCTTCTTCATCGAAATACAATGTAGGAGAGGAAGGAAATTTACAAGACGTAAGACCACATCCATCATCTTTCACATAATTGTTCATCAACAGCCTGGGATGTTCCTTTTCCAATACAGGTATAGCATTCTCAAAGTAATCACTGTCTATCCAGTCATCACTATCAACAAAGCAAATATATTCGCCGCAGGCTCTTTCAATTCCCAGATTTCTTGCACTGCTGACGCCCCCATTCTCCTTGTGAAATACATGAATACGTATATCCTTGTGCGCCAATTCATCACAAATCCGACCACTTCTATCTGTACTTCCATCATCAATCAGAAGGATCTCTATGTCTTTGTATGTCTGTAACATAACTGATTCCACACTTCTGCGCAGATATTTTTCTACATTATAGACAGGTATAATCACACTTATCAGCATACAGACACGCTTCCAGTGTTATTATAGTAAAATATGTTATCAAATATTAGGTAGTTACTGTTAAAGTCATACACTACCCCCCCTGTTTCATCTTAGACCGCATTCTATAAAATAGCTTTATAACATTAAAATATACCATACAATATTTCGCCTTATACTTAAAGGGAATATCCCTATCCAACAACAAACTGATTATATGATTGCAAATATCTGACCGGCAAGAATAATATTCGACTTTCCATTTATCTTCTTTTCCCGAACGCAATACGCATGCTAAAAAAATCAAGCAATTTTTTAAATATCCTGCACGAGAAACCCCCTCATACCTTTTAGATAACCAATCATATCTTTTCTTTGCAATCAAGACTGTCTGATACTGATCTTGCAGATCTATTGTATGAGATATACTATCATTCCTTATTACATAATAATATAATGGCCTGGCCAAATAATAAATTGTTCTCGCCCGATCGCACACCTTATGCAAAATGGAATAGTCTTCCATAAGAGATATATCCACCGGAAATAGAATATTGGTAAATAATCTTCGTTTAAACACCTTATCCCAGAGATAACTTTGCAACTTTATATCAAGCACCAGATCATGAATAAAAATTGACTTATCAATGAACATGGATTCTTTACAATACCTTACCCGTTTCTGAGTGCCGTTTTCAACGCGATAGTGTTCAAAGAGAATCAAGTGAATTCCACGCTCCATTAATGGTTTCAAGCTTTGATACCAATTATCCGCTACATAATCATCTGAATCGACCCAAGCAATGTATGTGCCATGCGCATAAGATAGAGCCAAATTTCTAGCACTACTCACACCACCGTTAGCCTTATGATATACCCTTAAACAATCATATTCTTTCGCGATTTCATCACAGATTTTACCGCTGTTATCACTACTTCCGTCATCAATGCAAATAACTTCAGCCTCCTCGTCAATCTGTTTCAAAATAGATCTCAGACAATGTCGAAGAGAAGATTCTGCATTGTATATAGGAATAATAACTGAAAGAAGCACAGTAACCTCCTATTAAATATTCACCCACAAAAATATAAACCTATTCCTAAAAGCCTGCATTCCTGTAATCAAAAAGCAATAGATTCTTGATATCTCATATCAAAAAGGAAAATGTAATATGCGTTGAAAATAAGTTGAAAAAGCATAAAATATTACTTTTTTAATTCATAATCCCTAAGCATGATAATCAAGTGCGAATACCAATAGACTACTCCAAAATACTATACTATCCCAAGCGAAAAGAGATTCCAGATATATACTGTAGCGGAATTCTGATGCTTATTTAGACGTTCATGCGGAAACCAAAACAAAATCTATTATGAATGGCGTTACAAATAACTTAACAAATCACTATCATAAAACTTCTCCAACTTACCAATTTCGCGTCTAATATCATATCCAGATTCTATAATTTCTTCTTCCATATTTTCCCTTTTTACTTTGCTTTCGCTTAAAATCATCTCAGCCCATCATTCCGGACTCTTCCTCAAGGAAATAAAGGACGCCAAATCTCTAATTCCAACTCCCTGTGTAATGGTATCAGAGAAGAAATAAAGCAAAACTGAAATCAGTGCTTTAATGTCTAAAATTAGCATTTACTATGCTTATAGTAGAAGTCCTCTATTTTAGAAATCTCACATTGAATATCATACCCTGCACTTGAAATTTCCTTCTCCATATTCTTTCTTTTTACACCTTTGCATGTAGCAATTATATTTTCAGCCCATTGTTCGGGAGAAGATTCAAGCGGTACATAATGTGCCAATGATGTTATTCCCAATTCTTTAGTGATTGACGAGGAAAAAAAGCAATTTAATCCTGCAGCCTGTGCTTCAATCCCCACCAATGGAAGCCCTTCATATCTCGATGGAAATACAAAGCAGTCCATTCCCTGCATTAAATCAGGCACATCTTTTCGCATCCCTAAAAATAACACTTTATCGGCTAATCCTAATTCGTTTACTTTTTTCTTAACTAAGTTCAAAATAGAAGGATTGCCCCCATCACCGCCTATGAGCAACAATATAGAGTCAGGCTGCATTTTCACTACATTATCAAATATATCAATTAAAAACTCATGATTTTTCTGATAGTTAAAGCTTCCCACATGTCCTATTATAAATTTATCATCCAAACGGAATTTTTCCCTAATTTGGTTGCTTTTTGTTGAATCATATGTATATTTTTTTACATCGATTGCATTATGAATAATCTGAAACGATTTATTCTTTCCAAACATCCACTCCCCAGCAAGTTGTGAACATGCCCAGTAATCCGTTGCCGAATGTTTTAAAAGAAATTTGTTGAATCCAATTAAGATCTTCCTGAAAAAAGTATTTCGAAACGGAAAATTACTGTTATGTGAATGAATAATGCGAACAGGTATATTAAATAATTTTCCCATAATGAGAGGATACACATAAGTTAATCCATTAGAATTTAAAACTATGGCACTATAGATACCTCTTTTATCTAACAATAATTTGAGCCATTGCAAATAGTGCAGCAAAGGATTCTTATGTCTTGAAATTATACTATAGACAGAAGACCCTTGTTTTATTAAATAATCGGTATATACCATTGAATCTTCCCCAGTTATATTAACAAAATCATACATCACCTTCTCTTTATTCAAAAAATTGTATTGTGAAATAAGGTAATTCTCTATTCCCCCAATATTTTTAGTCATCCCAATCTGTAGTACTCTCTTAGTCATGCTCTTAGCACCTCTAATAGCTTAGCTTTGTAAAAATTTTTTAATATACTGATAAAAATTATTTTGCTCAATCATTATATCATTTAATGCTCGATGACAATTAATTAGAAATTTTGAAGTATTAAACTGATGAATATAATCAACAAGTTTATCCTCAACACTATCTTGGTTCAAATCAACAACCAGACCAATCCCATTTTCCCTAACCAATTCTCCCAAATAAGTTCCCTTCGAAGCGATGATCGGCTTCTTGAACAGTAACGCATCATAATATCTATTGGGTATAGCCGTAGTAACTTCCAAAGAGAAATCGCCATATATAGAATTAATAATATCAATTTCTTTATAAATAGCTGCCTTCTCGTGATTCTTAAACTTCCCCTGAAATATAACATTTATAATATTATTTTTTGAACAATACCCTTTAAGATCACACCCGGCAACTTCTGGGCCAACATATTTAAGTAAAAAATCCTTCCCTCTCAGTCCTTCTATCAGTTTGATATTCTCTTCTGGGTATCTGACAGATCCTACAAATCCAATTCTTACAGGTTTTCTAGAACGCAAAGTGGGTTCTTCGATAGCATGCTCAATATTACTAATATTATGGTTCACGATAATTTTAGAGCTGTTATCAATAAATTTGAGGAATCCCCTGGACGAAATCGTTGTAAAATTTGAATTCCGAATGAGCTGATTTTCAATCTTTTTGTATCTGGAAATCTTTTCATATGTATAATCTCTAATATCCAGTATGTATTTCCCTTTATAACGATTTAATATATAACTTGAAATCATTACAGGAGCCAAAGTATTAATCAACACAAGATGTGTGTATTGATTATTTTTGATGGTCTGTAAAAGGGCTTTCCTATACCTTAGCATGGGAAATATCTTCTTCAGCTTGCTTCCACCAAAGGGGCACACACAATTCATCGTGAAAATATTTTTATCTTTCTGTAAGCCACCATTCATATCTCTATTCCACAGAAAAAGATCAAAAGGCACATCCATTTCCTTACAGGCGTTTATATAATATTGTAAATAAGGTGCTCTATCATAAGAAACTGTATCAACTATTAAAGCTTTCATTGGATAATCCTCGCAAATAATTAACTCCCTACAATTTTATAATTATAATTTTCCAGCGGAATTAAAACTTTAGTTATCCGAAGAAACAACAAGTGGAAGTTTTTCTTCTGTATGTTCTGTATAACAACTTTCTAATCCCAAGAATAAGGTGTTATTTAATTAACTATATCAATGTTCTTATTATCTTCTTTCTATATCAAAAAACATTTCATCGGAAAGAGTCTTATTGAGTTTTATGCATATTATACTGCCGCGTGTTTGAAGTCATCTCTGCCTGGGACAAAGATGGCAATTGCCTCGCGGTACTAACCTGCACCATAGAGCCCCTCATTACATCTAACTTAATGGCATCAAATTTGCCAAGGATCTCGTTTCATGCAGGACATCAATATCTTTCTTTTAATTTACATTCCCAACATAAGGCGTTTAAGAATATTATTCCTACGGATAATATACCGGCTCACCCACATTGATAGCCCAATCCCCATGATGATGCCTACTAGAAATGTTCCTGTGTAGAAATGCATCTTGTTCCACAGGATGATTCTGAAGGGAATTTTAATTATATCACTCAAAATGTAAATGTCCATGGACATCATTCCACAGTAAACCAAGTAATCTTTGACCGATAGCTCCAGCATACTTATCCGATAAGAAAGCCAAAAAATAAGTGTCATTCCACTCAATGCTGTTAGAAGAAAAAAAGCATGCTGCTGGATACTCAGAAGGCCATAATTGCCTGCAAGAAAAATAATTCCCAATAGAATGACGTGCTGTCCCTTAAGGTTCTCTACGAAACCACTGTGTTCTCGTCTCATGTAAATTCCAAACAAGAAGAAAAACAAATAGTTTGTTACAATATTCCATGGATTCCAGACCAGAAGTGCTCCTGCTACCAAAAGTCCAAGCAGCGAAATCCGAAAAGAGAAAACTGCAGCTATGGCAGTAATAACAAAGAGCGCATACAGAAACCACAATTCTCCATCCGGATTTACTCCAATTATCATTTTCCATATATTTTCAATATCATAAGGTTTGTTAGCAAACTTTGAAAGCAGAAGTTTAAAAGGTGCATAACAAATACCTACAAATACATATGGTATTATCAATCTATTCCATCGGTTCTTTATAACATCTGAAGGCCGCTTACCCGATTTCACCATATTTTCACGGACTATCATATAACCTGATAGGAAGAAAAACAGGGGCATATGAAAGGAATAAATTATATCATGAAGCCAACGGTATTCCGTCACAGATATTCCTGTACTGCTTGCTGCATCCGGAATGCAGTGACCTATAACCACTAAAATTATTGCTATACCCTTTGCAATATCAATCCACGCTATGCGTTGTCTGTCTGTCTGTCTGTCTGTCTGTCTGTCTGTCTGTCTGTCTGTCTGTCTGTCAAAAGCATAATTATCTTTTCCCATACTGTCAACACCTTATATATACTTTCTGCTATCTTTTCCCTGTTATCTTCCTCTTCAAAAAATCAGCAATTTTTTTCGGCCAGTCTATGTTTTCTAAGAACACCACCGGCACCTCGCACTTTTTCAGATTCTGCCTCTCCAGCCATACATTAAAAAGCCGTTCCGACATGAAGCCGAAAAGGCGAGCCTCATAGGAATCATAGGAAGAGATATCGATGCGCTTCTCCAGCGTGAAGAGAATGTCAAAGAGCCAGGCGCAGTATTCATCAAAGTAGCTTTTCTTCATGACGAACATATTCAGGATGTGCAGCGTCCGGCGATTCATGACCGCGGTGAAAGCATCTGCGTAGCCGGGATATTTCTCAGCGATGATCTTCTGGACTTCGTCCAAGTCTTTTTTGAAATGGGCGTGTTCATACTGGCTCCTAACGGTCTCGATATAGTAGTTTCGCTTTACGGGTAGTATGACATCGTATTTCTCTAGCAGTTTTTCATAGTCTGCTCGAAGGAAAATAGCACTTTTCTTCTTTTCAAGGTCTTTGGTGTGCGTGCTCTTTCCGAAGTATCTGCGATAGTGGCAAAGTCCGATGTACTCGCAGTTCATATTCTTCCAAGCCCAGTAGAGGCCGGTGAGTTCGCAGTAGTTGGGATTCTTCGAGGAAATGTTTTCGCCTGTATTGTCCGGCGTATATCCCAGCGGCTCCTTCCCCTCCGCTCCTACATGAAGAGGCATGTACACATCATCCGCCGGCATCCAGTATTTTTTGTGTGTCGCCACCAGAATTTTTATATCCATGAGTTCATTCCTTTCGTGGTGAGAGATTTGAGTTTTGAGTTTTGAGTTTTGAGTTTTGAGGTTTGAGGTTTGAGGGCTGAGATTTGAGTTCTGAGATGAGTGGTGAGCGCTACCTTCACTTCTATTTCCCTCCCATTCCTCAATTCTCTTTCCTTCTCTTATCTCGATTTTCCCTCCTCAAATCTCTTTCCTCAATTCTTCCCCTCTCAATTCTCAAACCTCTTTCCTCAAATCTCTTACTTCCCTATTCTATTCCCTATCTTCACAATCATAGTACCAAGCATTCGGACGATTTCATCGCAGAGAGACAGGGCTGCCTGAGCATCGTCAGGACTCACATAATGCAAATCTTCAGAAATAAGAATCTGTGTTTCTACTTCAGCAGCAGACCCTTTAGCAATCCGTAAAAAATGGATAAACTCACGATCAGAGCCTCTCCCAAAACCTTCGGCTATATTTGATGGAATGGAAACAACTGCCCTCCTTATTTGATTTGTCAGGCCAAATACTTCATCACGAGGAAAACGACTTGTCAGACGATAGATAATACGTGCCAATTCCATCGACTTCTGCCAGACAATCAAATCCTTGTAATCAGTCATTTTCTCCACCATCCTCAAATCTCAATTCTCAAATCTCTTTCCTGCCAACTTCAGCGCCCTATCAATGACCGCATCCATATCGTAATACCTATATTCACCCAGGCGCCCACCAAAGATAACTTTATATTCCTTATCTGCCAATGCTTTATATTCCTTATAAAGTTTGCTATTCTTTTCATCATTGACTGGATAATATGGTTCGTCTCCCACTTTCCATTCAGAGGAGTATTCCCGGCTGATAACTGTTTTGGGCAGATCATTGCCATTAGCGTCCTTGCCAAATTCAAACCATTTATGTTCGATAATACGGGTCCATGGTGTTTCTCTGTCTGTATAGTTAACTGCGGCATTGCCCTGGAAGTTTGGCTTATCCAGCACTTCGGTTTCAAAGCGGACACTTCTGTATTCCAACGGTCCCAGATTATAATTGAAGTAGGCATCTATCGGCCCGGTGTAAACCACCTTATCAGCCAGCTTATCCAACTCTTCTTTGTTTTCCAAATAATCACAATTAAGCTTTACTGCGATTCCCTTAAGCATATTGGCGACCATATTGGTATATCCGCCCACAGGAATCCCCTGATAAAGAGCATTAAAATAGTTGTTATCAAACGTCAGACGAACTGGGAGACGCTTGATAATAAACGCCGGAAGTTCGGTACATGGTCTGCCCCACTGTTTTTCTGTATATCCTTTAATCAGTTTTTCGTAGATATCTGTACCAACCAGAGAAATAGCCTGTTCTTCCAGATTCTGAGGATTTGTAATTCCTGCCGCTTTCCTCTGTTCTTCAATCTTAGCCGCTGCTTCTTCTGGGGTTACCACACCCCACATTTGATTAAACGTGTACATATTAAAAGGAAGAGAATACAGTTCTCCGTGATAATTAGCTACCGGTGAATTCGTAAAACGGTTGAATTCTGCGAACTGATTTACATAATTCCATACTGTTCTATTGTTGGTATGAAAAATATGAGCACCATATTTATGTACATGAATGTCTTCCACATCTTCGGTATATACATTCCCGGCAATATGAGGACGTTTATCCACTACAAGAACGGTTTTCCCAGCTTTTACTGCTTCATGGGCAAATACAGCTCCAAAAAGTCCAGCTCCAACAATCAGATAATCGTATTTCACGGGTTATATCCTTTCTATGTACAACATTATTTCTACTACTATTTCTTATATCCCTCAGGATTCTTTGACTGCCAGTTCCATGTATCCCGGCACATGTCTTCCAGAGTTCTTTCCGCATGCCAGTCAAGTACTTCCTGCGCCTTGGTCGAATCTGCCCAAAATTTCGGAAGATCTCCTGCTCTTCGTGGACCGATTTCGTACTTCACTTTAACCCCGGTAGCCTTTTCAAATGCATGAATGATATCGAGAACGCTGTAAGGAGTGCCTGTTCCCAGATTAAATACTTCAACCCCCTTGTGGTTAGCTGCATATTCTACTGCCTTTACATGGCCGTTGGCCAGGTCCATTACATGAATATAGTCACGAAGGCAGGTTCCATCTGGTGTGGGATAGTCTCCTCCAAATACGGTGAGATGGTCTCTTCTTCCCACCGCCACCTGGGCAATATAGGGCATCAGATTGTTGGGAATCCCCTGGGGATCTTCACCGATTAATCCACTTTCATGGGCACCAATAGGATTGAAATAACGGAGCAGGATAACGGAAAGCTCCGGATTAGCTTTGGCAGCATCTTCCAGAATCTGTTCCATCATCACCTTAGTCCAACCATACGGGTTGGAACAGCTTCCTCGATGCATGGTTTCCACATAAGGCGGCTCATTTTCTTCTCCATACACCGTGGCTGAAGAGGAGAAAACAAACTGATTAACTCCTGCTTCTTCCATGCATTCCAGAAGTGTCAGCGTGGTATCAATATTATTACGGTAATACTTCAGCGGAAGACGGACCGATTCCCCTACCGCCTTAAGACCTGCAAAATGAATGACACAGTCAATGTGATTTTTTGAAAAGATATGACGCATCTTTTCCTTATCCTTGACATCCGCTTCATAGGAGACTACTGACTTTCCTGTAATCTTTTCTATTCTGCGGACAGCTTCCGGACTGCTGTTACTGTAATCATCCACAATTACCACCTGGTGACCAGCATTGAGCAATTCCACCGCGGTATGTGAACCAATATATCCGGCACCGCCGGCAAGTAATACATTCATTATACTATGCTCCTTTTTAATCTCTGTACATTATACACTACCGGATGAGTAATAAACTCCCCATCAATAGGCACCACGACTTTGAATCACAGCTGCCACTGTACGCCACAGAAGCACCAGGTCAAGCCATACACTCCAGTTATGAACGTACCACATATCCATGGCCACGCGCTCAGGATATGTGGTATCACTTCGACCACTCACCTGCCAGAGGCCCGTGATTCCAGGGAGTACCATGTAGTATTCTTTAATATACTGTTCATACCTAGGCACTTCTTTCTGTACAATCGGACGGGGACCTACCAGAGACATTTCCCCCTTCAGTACATTGAGAAGCTGAGGCAGTTCATCCAGACTGGTCTTCCGAAGAAAGGCACCGCTTTTCGTAATGCGGGGATCATTTTTCAGTTTAAAATCCCGTTCCCATTCTTCTTTTGCCTTTGGATCTGTGGCCAGAAGTTTTTCCAGTCGTTCTTTTGAATCTACGACCATAGAGCGGAATTTGTAGCAGTCGAATTCTTTTCCATCCTTGCCCACCCGACGCTGTTTATAGATTGCCGGTCCTTGCGAATCCGTTTTTATCCATACACAAATTCCAAGAAATAATGGGAGCAGGAATAAACCTCCACTAAGCGTCAGAACAACATCAAATATCCGCTTAATAATCTGATTCAGTCGAAACGCCAGATTATTTTTAATATTTAAGAGCATAATCCGGGTGTCAAAGAAAGATTCCACTTCCACATTTGACATCGGTACGCCTACCAGATTTGGAACTACGCTTACATAGGGAACCAGTGTCTGTGCCCGATAGAGGAGATGATTCATCTGGTCCTGTGGAAGTCCCGGTGCTGTGATGATTATATCCTGAATCCCGGTTTCAGCAATTACCTTTTCCAGATCATTAAAACCTCCAAGAATCGGATATACATCGGCATAGCGGGAAGATGGTTCAAAGTCCTCAAGGAATCCTCCTACCCGATAGTTGATGAATACGTTACTCTTCCCTTCATCAATCGCCGCATCTGCCGTCTTTCCGGCACCTACTACCAGAACAGGAATCTGAAGTCCTGGCATCTTACGGATACATAAGGCGGTAATATATTTTTCAACTACCAGGAACAGGTAGACGATGACCGCAAAAAGCCCTACATACAGACGGGATACCTGGCCGGAAACCTGGGTAAGGAACATGAGGATGATGGAAAATGCAATAGCCCCCAGGCAGGCTTTAAACAGTTTTTCCAACATCTGTGCACTGGTATAATGTTTGGAATATATTCCGGCAAATGCCAGCGCCAGAAGGAATACGGCAGGTGTCACTATATAGATGTATATGGCGTTTACCTGAAATATATTGCCCATCAGGAAATTTCTGATATGGAAGGCTATCCATTCGGCCAATAAAATTCCCACATAATCTCCGCAAAGATATATGGCTTTGCTTATAAGACGAATCAGAGAAGCACTGCGAGGCTTCTTTTTCTGTTTTCTTCCTGCATGGTTAATCCACTGCTGCATGCTTTCCTCCATTGTTAACTAGATATACAAATTTCGACATTCTCGTTATAGTCAAATAGGTATCCCCTTTCTTTAAATTGGAGATACCTATTTCGGTTCGTATTGCTTTCCAGCATATGGTCGAGTATCTGGACGATTTCGAGTGCGCTGTCCTTTTTATCATTGCCACAGGCAAGTGCCATTTGCTTGAGTTTATCTTCATTTTTCAGCAGACCGTCGACTGTGTCCGCCAGTTCATTTTTCCTAATCCAGACGGCACATCCCTGTTCTTCCAGATGCTGGGCGTTTGCCCGTTCCTGTCCGGGAAGGGCGTTGACCAAAACCATAGGCAGATTCATGGTCAGCGCTTCTGTACAGGTGAGCGCACCAGGTTTGGTGACGATGAGTTCACTCTTACTCATCATTTCTGCCACTTTATTGGTATAGCTGTGCAGATCCACCGGATGCCGGAGGCTTGACCGGATAGATGCCACTTCTTCATATAGATTGATATTCTGTCCCGTAGCAATAATAAACTGGCTCACGGAATCAATCTTGTCCAGACGTAGAAGAGTATCTGTAATATTTCCGAGTCCCAGGCCCCCACCCATGATGAGTACGGTCCCTTTTTCTTTAGGACTTGGATTTTTCAGTTCTTCATAGAAGGATTTGCGAACTGGAATTCCCGTGGTGTGAATAATATTTCTCGGCACATTATGGGCTTCCAGTTTACGCGCCAGGTCCTCTGAAGGGACGCAGTACACATCCAGATGTTTGTACACCCAGAGCTGATGAATATCAAAGTCGGTAATGACTCCGAGAAGAGGGGTATTAATGTCCCCTTCCTTCTTCAGCAGATTGGCTGCACAGGCCGGAAACGGATGGGTAAACAACAGGGCATCCGGTTTCAAGACGGTAATCAGCCTCTTCATCCGCTTTCGGAAACTCCAGGAAAGAAGACTCTGAAACGTTGCTCCTAAATGCCTGTTCTGTGAATTGCTATATAGACTATCGTACATTTCAGGGAATATACGAATCATTTTCAGGTAAGATTCTTTTAAGACGTAATCAATGGAAAGAACATCCTTGGACAAAAAATCCAGCACGCGAACCGCATCATCGGGATGAACCTGTTTGATGGTCTCCGCAATAGCCCGAGCCGCCTGAGAATGCCCCTCTCCAATAAAAGCCGTCATGATGAAAAATTTACGTTTCTTCTGCATTTTTCTCCTCATATACATTTATATATTTTAGCATAAGAGTAAGACTCTGTGCAGGAGAAGATGAGCGGAGTTCAAGGTCGGTGCAAATTCTTAAAAAATTTGCAGGTCGGCAAGAATCTATACTCTAAAAATTGTCGTGCTGCCATTTATCAAGCTTTTTAGCAGACCGGGCTTCTTTTTGTAAAAATCAAGGATTTGAAGCCAGAAATGGCAAACCATTGTCATTTCTCTGCAAGCCTTCGGCTCGGGACAGCAAAATCTTCCATTGGAAGATTTCGAGGGAAAAATTCTGCGAATAGCTTTTTATAAATTCCCCTCATCATCTCCCAAAACATTTCATTTTGTTCAATTCCTGAATAAGATTGATCTTAGCATTTATTTGGTTCTTTACGCTTTTTTGTGGGATAAAAATAATAACATATAAAATTGGCATTGAAAAAGAGC
>OKRZ01000539.1_pt1 | contig 29563 bp, 18 predicted proteins | sample 1601141 | NCBI WGS metagenome assembly OKRZ01 (sample SAMEA3541524, study PRJEB24748) | human gut metagenome | biome: human gut; feature: human-associated habitat; material: faeces | place: China | collected 2012
GATTGAATATTATAGAAGTGGTACAGGTTCAGGTGGTGCGGTTAATGTTGAATATGCTACTAACATCTTAGACGGATTTGAAAACAGCAATCTTAACATTGATGAAACATTAGTTGAAAAGTATAAGACTTGGTTAAAAGACCACCCATTTGATAATGGTGGTGGTGGATGGGCATGTGAACCATGGTTCCAGAAGGATATGCCTATCGATGAAGCATTTGCTAAGGAACAGGCAGCAAAGACTAACAAGGCGTTATACATTATAGGTAGAACTGCCGGAGAAGATAAGGATAACGCAATTTGGCAGGGAAGTTATATTTTAACAGATGAAGAAAAAGAAAATCTTAGAAATATAACAAAAGCATTTGATAATGTATGTATCGTTTTAAATGTGTCAAATATTATTGATTTGAGTTGGATTAATGACGAAGAATATAACGGAAGCATTAAGTCAGTAATTATTGTATGGCAAGGAGGTATGGAAGGTGGAACAGCAGTAGTTGATGTACTTTCAGGTGCTGAAACACCAAGTGGTAAGCTTGCAGATACAATAGCATACAGTATTGAGGATTATCCATCAACAAAGAATTTTGGTAATGAATTTAAGAATCTTTATGAAGAAGATATTTATATCGGATACAGATATTTTGAAACATTTGCACCGGACAAAGTTCAGTTTGAATTTGGTTATGGATTATCTTATACAACATTTGATATTGAAACACAGACTGTAAAAGAAAAGACAGATTCAATCGAATTGAATGTTAAGGTTACAAATACAGGTGACAAATTTGCAGGAAAAGAAGTTGTTCAGGTATATTATGAAGCACCTCAGGGTGAACTTGGAAAACCTGCAAGAGAACTTATTGCATTTGCAAAGACAAAGAAACTTGCACCGGGCGAAAGTCAGGAATTGACATTAGAATTTAAGATTTCAGATATGGCTTCTTACGATGATTCAGGTGTTACAGGACACAAATCATGCTATGTTTTAGAAGCAGGCGAATATAATATTTATGTTGGTAACAGCGTTAAGAATCTTACAAAGATTAATACATACAATGAGGAAGAACTTGTTGTAGTTGAAGAACTTCAGGAAGCAATGGCTCCTACAGAGGCTATAAATATTATGAAGCCTGGTAAGAAAAATGCTGACGGAACTTATGAAGTTACATATGTACCTGTTTCAACTCAGACAGTTGACATGGCTAAAAGAATTTCAGACAATCTTCCAATGGACATGCCAATAACAGGAGATATGGGAATTACACTTCAGGATGTTCGTGACGGTAAAGCAACATTAGAAAAATTTGTTGCTCAGTTGTCTATTGAAGAAATGGCTATAATCATTCGTGGTGAAGGAATGAGTAATCCACGAGTAACAAGAGGAACAGCATCAGCATTTGGTGGAATGAGTGATAGCTTATTTAACTACGGCATTCCGGCAGCATGTTGTGCAGATGGTCCTAGTGGTCTTCGCATGGAAGGAAAAGCAACACAGCTTCCAATTGGAACAGCTTTAAGTGCAACATGGAATACAGAACTTGTTAGAGAATTATATACAATGGAAGGTCAGGAATTATACAGAAATCAGGTTGATACTTTACTTGGACCTGGTGTAAATATTCGTCGTAATCCATTAAACGGAAGAAATTTTGAATATTTTTCAGAAGATCCTTTCCTTTCAGGAAAAATGTCAGTTGCTTCAACAGGCGGAATTAAAGATGGTGGCGCCTGGGGAACAATTAAGCATTTTGCATTAAATGGTCAGGAATCACACAGATTTAAGATTGATGCTGTATGTTCAGAAAGAGCAATCAGAGAAATCTATTTGAAGAGCTTTGAAATGGCTGTAAAGGAAAAAACAGTAATGTCCATTATGACATCATATAATCCGATCAACGGACATTGGGCAGCTTCAAATTATGACTTATGTACAACTATTCTTAGAAAAGAATGGGGATATAAAGGTTTTGTAATGACTGACTGGTGGGCAAAAATGAACGACGTTGTAACTGGAGGAAAAGAGTCAAATCAGGATACAAGAGACATGGTTCGCGCACAGAATGATGCTTACATGGTAGTAAACAACAATGGAGCAGAAATTAATTCAAATGGTGACAATACAGAGGCAGCAATAATCGAAGGAAGACTTACAGTTGGAGAACTTCAGAGAGCTTCAATGAACATCTTAAGATTTATACTTGTAGCACCTGTTATCGAAAGAGAATTAATAGATACAAATGTAGCTGAATACTTCGAATCAGCATCAGATGCAAAATATGAAGTTCAGAAACTTGCAAATGATGCTAAGATTAAATTTGAAGGAACAGATAATGCTACAGTTGAAATTGATGAAGATGCTGAGTACACAATAATTGTACATATTTCATCACCACTTCCAAATCTTTCACAGTGTACAGTAAATGTTCATGCAAATGACAAGGTTATGGTTGTTATTCAGACAAGTGGTACAGATGGAAAATGGATTACACAGAAACTTTGCAAAGTAAAATTAGACAAAGGTTTCTACAACTTAGAACTTGAACATGTAATGGCCGGAATGAATGTAGGCTATATTGAGTTCAAGAAGATTCCTAAGAAGAAAGCTAGATAATAACTTGGAATAATTGAATTTAATCGAATTAGAAATAAATTTGTTAAGTTAGAAATGAATTTACAATAGTTTGAATTTAATAAAAAATGGGATGTAAAAATTCCTTAATTAACAGAGGTGCATTGGCGATTGCCAATGCACCTCTGTTTTTAATCTTAAGTCAATCCAAAAACACTTCCGTTATGGCATAAATCCAGCTGAAAAACAAGCAATCACTGCTTATAAATTACAAGCTTAAACATCTTTTCCATTGCGCTCATGGATTCGGCTAAACTGTATTTTTTTGTAAAATCAAGATATTCTAAACTTCTTTCATTACGTTCTTTTGGATGGTCGAGCCAATAATCTATCTTTTCAGCAAGGTCAGCAGCATCGTTATAATTAAACAAGTTTTTTTCATCTATTGCATAAGCAGGAGCGGCGGAATTAGGTGAATCGTTTATGATAGGAACAAGTCCGCATGTGGCCGCTTCGAGGCAGGCAATGCCCTCAGTTTCTTCGTTTGCAGCATGAACATATAAATCGCAAGTCGCAATAACTTCTAATAATTCAGGCCTTGAATATGTACGAATAATAGGTTGATTTATAAGTCCGCAGGCGTCACGCTCAATTGAAGATTTGTAATCTCCATCACCCGCAAAAATAAGTTGAATTCTGTTTTTATATTTACTCATGTTTACAGCGTTAATTAGTACTTTGTGATTTTTGTGTTTAGATAAACGTGCAATATATATAATTCTAAAATTGCTGTCTACAGGTCTGTGGCATGATACTTTTTTGCTAAAATCAGAACTAATTCCCGAGGAAATAATATAATGAGGAGTGTATCCGATATATTTTTCAAAATCTCTGCATAAAAACGCAGATGGAAAATGTATAGCCTGACAATATTTGTATACCTGTTCATAAAATTGTTTGTAAATTTTCTTTTTATATTTATCTTTGGAACCAATTCGAATAGGACGAATAAGCGAATCTGCCTGACATTGAAAAGTCGCCATTACAGGAATGTGGTGCTCCAAAGCGTATTTTGTAACATATTTTCCAAGAGAAAATGGCGTAATTATTAAAACCCCATCTGTTCCCAAAACAGCCTTCCTAATAACAGAACGCTTTGGCTTCGCAAATACAAGCCCCTGATTGGCAAAACGCTTTTCAATACTAGTTAAATGCTTTTTTTGAGGAACAATAAAACATGAATTTATATCAGACTTGTCTTTATCCGGACAAATAATATTTACAGAATGTCCGTGTCTTGTTAACCATTCAATTAAATTGTAGCAAAAAATTGTGGTACCATTGTTTTCCTCACCTAAGAAATCGCAAACCATTGCAATAATCATAAAAACCCTCCATAAAACTAAATACATAATAAAGGTTTAGTTTCGAATAAATTAGTCACAAATAAACCAAACGATGAAACTAAGTATTATAAAACAAGAGTTTACCTCACAAAATAAAAGGACAAACTCTCTATTTAGACACCCCTTTAGAAAGTAATATAAAACAAAAACTGCTAATTTACAATATAAGAAATTCGACGTGAATTAGAAATGTGTCTATTATGGTTAAAAACATCAATTATTAATGCAGACAAACGTCCGTCGGCATTGCATAAAAGGCTAAAAAAATGTATAATAAACTGAAATACATTCTGAGATTGATATGTATATTTAATGGCATTTAGGAGGACGATAATGATTACATTAAGTAAAGGTGGAGCTTACCTTTTAAACGGTAACGAAGTAATTGAAGTTGGGGACGATTCTGAAGAAATTTTAAAATCAAAATTAGGCCAGAATTATTTAACAAAAGAAGAAGCAGCTAAGAATACAATGGCATATAACATTTTAAACAGCCATAATACATCTGGAAACATGGAAAAACTCCAGATTAAATTTGATAAACTGACATCACATGATATTACATTCGTAGGAATTATCCAGACAGCAAGAGCTTCAGGATTAGAGAAATTCCCAATACCATATGTACTTACAAACTGTCACAACAGTTTATGTGCAGTAGGTGGAACTATTAATGAAGATGACCACATGTTTGGACTTACATGTGCAAAGAAATACGGTGGAGTTTATGTACCACCTCATCAGGCAGTAATTCATCAGTTTGCAAGAGAAATGCTTGCAGGCGGTGGAAAGATGATTTTAGGCTCAGATTCTCATACACGTTACGGTGCTTTGGGAACTATGGCAATGGGAGAAGGCGGACCTGAATTAGTCAAACAGTTATTATCTCAGACATATGACATTAACATGCCGGGTGTAATCGGTATCTATATGACAGGAGCACCTGCAAAGGGAGTTGGACCTCAGGACGTTGCTCTTGCAATTATTGGTGAAGTATTTGCTAATGGATATGTAAACAATAAAGTAATGGAATTTGTTGGACCTGGTGTAAGCAACTTAAGTGCTGATTTCAGAATTGGTGTTGATGTTATGACAACAGAAACAACATGTCTTTCATCTATTTGGAGAACAGATGAAAAGATTAAAGAATTCTACGACATTCACGGAAGAGTAGATGATTATAAAGAATTAAATCCTGGAGCAGTAACATATTACGATGGAATGGTATATGTTGAATTAGACAAGATTAAACCAATGATAGCTATGCCTTTCCACCCAAGTAATACATATACAATTGATGAGTTAAATGCTAACCTTGCAGACATTTTACACGATGTTGAACAGAAAGCATTAGTATCATTAGACGGACAGGTTGAATACTCATTACAGGATAAGATTAGAAATGGCAGATTCTATGTAGAACAGGGAATTATTGCAGGTTGTGCAGGTGGTGGATTTGAAAATATCTGTGCAGCAGCTGATATCTTAAAAGGCAATAACATTGGCTCAGATGAATTTACGTTAAGCGTATATCCTGCATCAATGCCTGTATATATGGAATTAATTAAAAATGGATGCGCAGCAGACATTATGGAAGCCGGCGGTGTAATGAAGACAGCATTCTGCGGACCATGTTTCGGAGCAGGAGATACACCTTCAAACAACGCATTTAGTATCAGACATTCTACAAGAAACTTCCCTAACAGAGAAGGTTCTAAGTTACAGAATGGACAGATTTCATCAGTTGCTCTTATGGATGCACGTTCAATTGCAGCAACAGCAGCTAATAAGGGATACCTTACAGCAGCAACAGATATGGATGTTGAATATAAAGGAAGAACATATCACTTTGACAGCTCAATTTACGCTAACAGAGTATTTGATTCACACGGAGTTGCAGACCCTGATACAGAAATTAAATTTGGACCTAATATTAAGGACTGGCCAAAAATGGAAGCTTTAACAGATAATTTATTGTTAAAGGTAGTTTCAGAAATTCATGACCCTGTAACAACAACAGATGAATTAATTCCTTCAGGAGAAACATCATCATATCGTTCAAATCCTCTTGGATTGGCAGAATTTACATTATCAAGAAAAGATCCTGAATATGTTAAGAATGCAAAGGATGTTCATAAGGCAGAACAGATTCGTGTTTCAGGCAAATGCCCATGCGAACACTCAGATGAATTTGGAAAAGTATGGAATGGTTTAAAAGAAGCCTTCCCTGAAATGAATATAAACAAAGAAACAGTTGGAATAGGAAGTACAATATATGCAGTTAAGCCTGGAGATGGTTCAGCAAGAGAACAGGCAGCAAGCTGTCAGAAAGTATTAGGCGGATGGGCAAATATAGCGCATGAATATGCAACAAAGAGATATCGTTCAAACCTTATCAACTGGGGAATGCTTCCATTTATCTATGAAGATATGGAATTACCATTTGCGAAAGGAGATTACATCTTTGTACCTGATATTGCAAATGCAATTAAGGAAAAGAAGTCTGACATCACAGCTTATGTAATGAACGGAACGGAAAAGAAAAAAATAACATTGAAGCTTGGAGAAATGACAGATGACGAAAGAGAAATAATCTTAAAAGGATGTTTAATCAATTATAACAGAGTATAAATAAGACGAACGGAGGGCCCATATGGAATATAAAAAAATAATAACAAAAGACGATTGTTATATGTTTGGACAAGGTACACATTATGAAATCTACAACAAACTAGGTGCTCATTTAATGGAGATAGACGGAGTAAAGGGCACGTATTTTGCAGTGTGGGCACCAAATGCTGTTAACGTCAGCGTAGTAGGTGAGTTTAACAATTGGATAGGATTTGACCACAATATGGAAATGGAAAATGACTCAGGAATTTGGGAGTTATTCATTCCGGGTGTGGGCGAAGGTGAAATGTATAAATACGTTATTTCAACGAAGAATGGTGACACCTTATACAAATCTGATCCGTATGGATTCTGGTCAGAAAAGAGACCTGGAAATGCATCTAAAGTAGCTAATATTGAAGACTATACATGGAAAGATAAAAAATGGCATGAGAAAAAGGAAAACCACTACGAAGAACCGATGTCAATATATGAAGTACATATGGGTTCATGGAAAAAAGACTTTGTAGATGAAAACGACGAAGACGGATTCTATGATTACAAGAGATTAGCAAAAGAACTTGTAGCATATGTAAAAGATATGGGTTATACACACGTAGAATTAATGGGCGTATTGGAACACCCGTTTGATGGCTCATGGGGATATCAGGTTGTAGGATATTATGCTCCAACAGCCAGATACGGTAAGCCTGTAGAATTTATGCATTTAGTTGATGAATTCCATAAGGCAGGAATTGGTGTTATACTCGACTGGGTACCGGCACATTTTCCAAAAGATGCACATGGTCTTGCAATGTTTGACGGCACTCCATTATATGAATATGCGGACACAAGAAAAGGAGAACACCCTGATTGGGGAACAAAGATATTTGATTACTCAAAGACAGAAGTAGTTAACTTCTTAATTGCAAATGCATTATTCTGGGTGGAAAAATATCATGTTGATGGCCTTAGAGTAGATGCAGTAGCATCAATGTTATATTTAGACTATGGACGACAGGACGGTCAATGGGTTCCAAATAAATACGGCGATAATAAGAACTTAGAGGCAATAGAATTCTTTAAGCACTTAAGCAGTATTATGAAACAGAGAAATCCACAGGCATATATAATTGCAGAAGAATCGACAGCATGGCCAAAGGTAACTGCGGACCCTAAAGACGGTGGACTTGGATTCTCTTATAAATGGAACATGGGATGGATGCATGATTTCCTTGAATATGTAAAATTAGACCCATATTTCAAGAAATTTAACCACAATAAAATGACATTTGGATTAACATATGCATTTAGTGAAAACTTCATATTAGTGTTATCACATGATGAAGTAGTTCATCTTAAATGTTCAATGTTAAACAAGATGCCTGGATATCCTGCAGATAAGTTTAAGAACTTAAAGACAGCATATACATTTATGTTTGGACATCCGGGTAGAAAATTATTGTTTATGGGACAGGATTTCGGACAACTTCAGGAATGGTCAGAAGCAAGAAGTCTTGACTGGTATTTACTGGAAGAACCTGAACATAAAGATTTACATGAATATGTTAAAAAACTATTACATTTATACAAAAAATATCCTGCAATGTATACTGAAACAAAAGGATACGATGCATTTGAATGGATAAACTGTAATGATAATGATAGAAGTATCTTTAGTTTTATAAGAAAGACAGGAGAAGAAAATTATAAGAATGCAATAGGATTTGTAACAAACTTTACTCCTATAGCAAGAGAAGATTACAGAGTGGGAGTTCCTAAAGCAGGCACCTACAAACGACTTCTCACAACAGAAGCAGGAGAAACAAAGGAAGTAAAATATAAAGCTAAAAAAGGTGAATGTGACGGAATGCCATATAGTTTGGACATGCCATTACATCCATTTGAATCAGTTATATTTGAATTCCCAAAAGTAGCAGCTGCAAGAAAAAGCCATGCAAAAAGCACTAAGGGTAAAAAAGCTGTAAATAAAAAATAAATGGGCGAAGTGCCTTATGAATACGAAACAGGCGGGGAGAAATAGCTTCCCGTCTGAAGTCGTATTTAAGCAAATAAAATTTCGGCATATTGGAATGGGAAAGTGAGACATAAAATGAAAAAAAGATATGTTGTAGCAATTGTAATTGTTATATTACTGGTTACACTTGCTGTTTTTGGTATTACAAGAGGTAAAGTATTTGATAAATCATCGGATACAAAGAATAATCATACTACAAATGAACACGAATTGCTTCCTGAAGTAGATGCATATTATGGCTCAGAAAAGATAGCATCAATATTAGGATATAAAACAGAAGTAGGAAGTAACTATATAAGAGACAACATTGTTCCGGTGGAAAGTAGTCGTGTGATACCTGTAAAAATAATAAATAATGGCAGAACAATTGTCGGAATGAAGTATGAAGTGCGAAGCACGGAAGATTCCCGATTAATAGACAATGGGGAAGCAAAACAGACAGAAAATACAGAAAAGACTACATTGTATGAAATAAATGCCAGTGCTATTTTACAGTCGGGACAGGAATATCAGCTTGTTTTAACATTGGAAACAAATAATAATGAAAATATATACTACTATACAAGAGTCATGGTAATGAATGACAGTTTTGTAGATGGACAGATTGCGTTTGCAAAGCAGTTTAGCAGTAGCACATTAGGACAGGATACAGAATTAAATATTGCGACATATTTAGAGCCTGATGAAGATTTGAAAAATGATGATTTGGGATATACGACATTATCTTCAAGTTATAAAATGTTGCAGTGGAGTGAAATGAAACCTGAACTTCAGGGAAAGATAAATGTTTCAGCAAAAGAGTTTTGCATCAAAGACAGCGGAGAAGCAGGAACATATACACTAGAATATCAAGTGAAAGCAAGCAATGCAGAAGGTGTTGAAGAAACATATAACGTATCAGAAACAATAGTTGTATGGACTTTTTCAGGACAAAATTATGTATTGAATTATAATAGAGAAATAAATCAGGTATGGGAAGCAAATGACAACAATGTTGGAAAAGCTTTTATAGATTTAGGAATCCAGAATCAGAAAACAATAGACGTTGCTGAAAGTGAAAATGGACAGTACATTGGATTTGAAATTAATGGCGATGTTTATACAATGGATTTAACATCAAATGGAATGAAAAAATTATTTGCACTTGATGCCAAAAGTGTGTCAGAAAACAGAATGACAAAGGCAAAAATGATTCAGACAGATGATAAAGGCAATGCCAATTTCCTGGTTTATGGATACAGTCCAAGTAATGAACATTTAGGAGAAAATGGTATTTCAGTATTTCATTATGATAAAGAAAGTAATGAAAGTAAAGAATTGTTGTTTATTCCATTTAGCCAGCCTGCAGAGATGATTGACAAACAGATTCACAAATTATGTTATGTAAACGATGGAACAATTTATTTCATGTTAGATAACAGTTTATATTATGTTAATATAGGAACAAAGGAAAGTGGCAAAATTGTTGAAAATATGCCTGACGGTTCTTATGCGATAAATCAGTCAAAAACAGCAATTGCTTATAATACCGATTTGACAACAATGAATAGTGATAGTATTACGGTAATAGATTTGACGACAGGTAAGGAGAAAAAACTTACAGGAGAAAATGGCGAAAAGCTGTCAGCGTGTGGATATACAGGAAACAATCTTATCTATGGTATAACAAAACCTGAGAATGTTTCGGACAGTATGCGTATAGATACTTTAAAAATTATAGACAAAGATTATAACGAAATAACTTCATATTCTTCTGATAATACAGTCATTACAGGTGTTGAAATAACAGACACTATTATTAACATGAAGAGAGAAAAGAAGGGCAAAGCTATTTCTGATGATCAACTTATAGATAATACTGAAAAATTAGAAACAAAGACAAAATCAAGTTATTTTGCGGATACATTAAAGCTTAAAGAACTTGCAATTTCATTTGTAAACCAGTTAAGTGGAAAGAATGAATTAAAAGTAGAGGAAGCTTCCATTAAATACAAAAAATCAACAGAAGTAAATACAATAATAAAGCCTGCAGCACAGGACCAATATTTTGTATATGCGGGTGGAAATTTATTTGGAATATATTATAATCAAAATGAGGCAGAAACAGTAGCGAAGACAAATAAAGGCCTTGTTACAGATTATAATGGACAAAAAATTTGGACGTTTGAAGAAAATTATGAATAAAAGGAGAATCATTCAACATGCGGTTCATACACACAGCCGACATTCATCTAGGGGCAACGCCGGAAAGTAAAATGGATTGGGCAGTCCACAGGGGAGATGAAATGTGGGGAACATTTGAAAGATTAATAAAAAAAGTTAAGGAAGATGAAATAGAATTACTTATAATTGCAGGAGATTTATTCCATAGACAGCCATTGTTAAGGGAATTGAAGGAGGTAGACTACCTGTTTTCAACGATTCCGGATACAAAGGTTGTGTTGTGTGCAGGAAATCATGATGCAATAAAAAAAGGTTCGTTTTATAGAAATTTTGAATGGAATAAGAACGTTTATTTTCTTGATAGCAAAACAGTAGATTGTGTGCCTATAGATGATTTGGGCGTTGATGTGTATGGATTAAGTTATTATAAAAATGAGATAACAGAACCGCTGTATGATGATATACAAATAAAAAATCCATATAGGATTAACATTCTTGTAGCTCACGGTGGTGATGATAAGCATATTCCTATTAATAAAAGAAAGATAATGCTTGAGGGATTTGACTATGTGGCATTTGGACACATTCACATTCCGGATTTGGATGAAGCTAACAGAATGGCATATTCAGGTTCCCTTGAACCTATTGATGTAAATGAAATAGGCCCTAGAGGATTTATATATGGAGAAGTAACTAAGCAGAATTTGAATATAAGATTCCAGTCTTTTTCTAAGAGAGAATATAAACATGCGGAAATGACGGTAACTACAAATGCTACAAATATGGAACTGCGACACACTCTTATGGAATTTATAGAAAAAGAAGGCAGAGATAATATATATAAAGTAACAATAGTAGGTTATAGAAATCCTGATTTTGATATTGACTTAGAAGGTCTGGCTCAGGTAGGAAATGTAGTATCCGTAACGGACCGAACAGAGCCTGACTATGATTTTGAAGAATTATATGAAAGAAATAAAGATAATCTGTTAGGAATGTTTATTAAAAAATATATCGACCAGGATGTTCTCTCTCCAATACAGCAGAAGACCTTATACTATGGGGTTAAGGCGTTACTTGAGGCTATGGAGGACAAACAATGATAATAAAAGATATTCGATTGATTAATTTTGGCAAATTTCATGATACGGAAATTCATTTCGAAAGAGGATTAAACATTGTTTATGGTGAAAATGAAGCTGGAAAAACAACAATACACACATTCATAAGAGGAATGCTTTTTGGTATAGATAAACAGCGTGGAAAAGCCAGCGGAAAAGATACATATACCAAATATGAACCATGGATTAATCCTGAAGTATATCGTGGAATGATGCGAGTTGAAAACGATGGTAAGGACTATCGTTTTGAAAGAAATTTTAATAAAAATGAAAAATCATTTCGTGTCATAGATGAGGACCTTGGAAGAGAACTTGATGACAACGAAATAAAGCAGTTGTTTAGAGGCTTAGATGAAAGTTGTTATTATAACACGATTAGCATAAGCCAGATTGGAAGTGCAACTGATAAAGAATTAGAAAATATATTAAAGAACTACGCAGCAAATCTAGGTTCAACAAAGTCTATGGAAATTGATATGAAACAGGCTTTGACAAGTCTTGATGCTGAGCGTAAAGAAATAATAAGCGAAAATAAAGTAGGTTCTAAAGAATCAGTAATTCGTGATATGGAAGAAACCGCAGAAGAAATAGAGATGTCTAAAAGAGAGCAGGATACAATAATTTCTGAAATTGATTTAGACAGGAGTAAAGAAGCGGAGTTACTGGCAAAGAAGCAGGATTTGGCAGGAAAGGATGCTGTCAGATTAGAAGAAATGACAAAATACAGTGCCAGAAAAGAAAATCTTTACAATGAAATAATGCAGCTTAACCATGAAATTGATAAGGCTTCAAGAACTTTGACAGAGATAACGGCTCAAAAGGGAGAAATGGAAAAGCAGTTAGAGTCAAAGGGAATTCCAACAAGGGAAGTAATGGAACGAGTAAGCAACGCCTTAAATAAGGCGACAAATATACCAATTGTGTTTGCCCTTATAACAGTTGTATGCCTTGGATGTTCAATAGGTATGTTTATGGCAAATCCTGAATTACTTGATTTTTCAAGCAAAGGCATTTTAAAAATTGGAATACCGGCAGGATTAGCATTAGCATTTTTAATAGCAACAATTGTTAAGTTTTTTATGAATGTAAAGAGCAAAGAAAGACTTGCTGAAAATTTAAAAGAAACTAAACTTATCATGGATAAGTTAGATGCATTAAATAATGAAAAAACATATACAGAGCGTCAACTTGATAACAGAAGAGCTAATTTAAGTGTAGCTAAAGAATCTTTAAAAAATCTTGAAGAATCAGAATTATCAAGCGATGATTATAGTGAAGAGATAAAAGAACTTGATGAAGAATATGCAGCGCTTAAGGAAAAAATTGGAAAAGAGCAAGGTGTATTAGAGCAGAAGCAGGAACAGGATATTGAATTAGAAAAGCATATAGAGAATTTAAAAGCAAAACTTCAATCCATTAAAAATGCAGAGATTGAAATAAGAGCATTAGAGAATGCTAAAAGAGAAATTGAAGAAATAGCTTATGAAGTTAGAAACAGTTTTGGAAGACGACTTAACGAAAAGGCTTCTTACTATATGTCAAAGATTACAAATGGAAAATACAACAATATTGTTATAGATGATAACTTAAATGTTTCAGTTAATGGTAGAAATGCTTTAATATCATCTTTTAAATTAAGTAAGGGAACTGTTGAACAAATTTACATGGCTTTAAGGCTTGCAGCAGCAGATATAATATTTGAAAACGATACAAAACCTATTTTGCTTGACGATACTTTTGCAATGTACGATAATAAACGAATGGGAAACACAATGAAGTTTATGGCAGAAAATCTTGACCAGGTAATAGTGTTCTCATGTCATACAAGAGAAAAGGTTATGGCGGACAAACTTGGACTTGATTATCACTTGAAGAAATTAGATTGATTAGTAGATGCTACATGCTAATCAATTTAAATAATAAATAATGAGATTGGTAATGTAATAAATTTGTGGGGATTGGGTTTACAAAAACAGAAAATAAAATTGAACAGGTTAAATAGGAGGAACAGACTATGACCACAAAAGAATGCTACGAAAAGATGGGCTCAAACTATGAAAAAGTCCTAGGAAGATTAGGCAGTGAAATGATAATCAAAAAATTTGCAATTAAGTTTTTAGACGATTCAAGTTTCCAAAACTTAAAAGATGCATTAGCAGGCAAAAATTTGGATGATTCATTTAGGGCAGCACACACATTAAAGGGTGTATGTGTTAATCTTGGATTTGACAAGTTATATGAAGCAAGCTCAAAGATTACTGAACAGTTAAGAGCAGGAAAGCTTGAAGGCTGTGATGAAATGTTTAAAGATGTAGAAAAAGAGTACGAAATGACAATAAGCGTACTTAAAGAATTCGCAGAACAGAACTAGAGTTAACTGCAACAGATTTGTAATTGACTATAGCTAACTGCAACAGAAAGAACTGGAATTGACTATAATTAATTCCGACAAAATTATAATTAATTAAAACAAAACGGCTAGAACAGAGCAATTTGTACAAGAGATAAAGAATAAATACATAACAATTTAATGCATAAAAAAATAATGCATAAAAAAATAATGCATAAAAAAATAATACATAAAAAATTAATATATAAAAATAAAACCTTCAAGAGATATGAGATGATATATCCAAAAAGTTTGTTCTTTGGAATTTCCTCAATATAATCTTTTGAAGGTTTTTTGTATTAAAAAAACTGTTGCATTTGCAACTATGGTTGTAAACACAACAGTTTAATATTATAGTAAATTAATTCAATTATTTATTATTATATTCATTAATCTTTTTAGTAATCTTATCAATTGGGTTTAAGATGTCACTAATTGATGCGTCATGGTTTAATCTGTCAATGAATAAAGCTGTAAATTTGCTTATATCAACATTGATGTACCATTCTTTTTCAAGAAGCTCTGGAGTCTGGTAAATACTGTTTGTAGTCATAACTCTGTAAATTAATCCCTGTTCATAAGCTTCATCGAATCTATCTAAACCGTTTGTAAATAAACCAAATGTAGAAGCAACAAATACTCTGTTTGCTTTTCTCTTCTTAAGCTGTTTAGCTACGTCTAACATACTATCACCGGAAGAAATCATATCATCAATAATTAAAACATCTTTACCTTCAACGGAATCCCCTAAATATTCATGTGCAACAATTGGATTACGTCCATCTACAACCTTTGTATAATCACGACGTTTGTAGAACATACCCATGTTAACACCTAAAACGTTTGCATAGTATACAACTCTTCCCATAGCACCTTCATCAGGGCTGATCATCATTAAATGGTCAGAATCAAGTTTAATATCAGGAACATTTCTTAAAAGGTTTTTAATGAACTGATATGTTGGCATAACTGATTCAAATCCACTAATAGGAATTGCATTATTAACTCGAGGGTCATGAGCGTCAAATGTAATAATATTATCAACACCCATATTTACTAATTCCTGAAGCATTACAGCGCAGTCCATAGATTCTCTAGATGAACGTCTATGCTGTCTGCTTTCATATAAGAAAGGCATGATAACTGTAATTTTACGTGCTTTACCACTTGCAGCAGCGATAACTCTCTTGATATCAGCATAATGATCATCTGGAGACATATGATTCTTTTGACCGCATACTGTGTATTCGATACTGTGGTTAGTAACATCATCAATGATGTAAAGGTCACAACCACGTACAGTATCTTTTAAAGCGCATTTTGCTTCACCTGTACCAAATCTAGGAACGCTTACGTTTAGAAGATAAGAATCCTTAACATATCCTTTGAAGGTAATAGGTGATTCTTTAGCTTCAAGTCTTTCGCTTCTCCATCCGGAAATATAAGCATCAACTTTATCTCCGAGAGCTTTACTTCCAGGTAAAGCAACAATTGCAAGCGGACCTACAGGGATAGATTCGATAAATTTTTTGTTAGACATTTTTAGATTTCCTCCGTGTGTTAATTGTTAAATTTACTTTTTATTCTTATATCATCGCCAAAAATCTTCATAACAGTATAATTGCCAACTGCACGTGAAAAAATACGCTCAGTATAGTTTTGCTTCAATTCATCTACTGAAAGATTTGAAGAAATAATAGTAGATTTTTGACGTATAAGGCGTTCATTAAGGCAATTGAAAAGTGATGAGGCAGTAAATGAATTAGCCATTTCCGTGCCAAGGTCATCAATAATCAATAAATCACAGCTTAGAAGTTCTCTCATACTAATATGTTTATTTCCCGTAGATTTGTGGCTGTTAAATGATAAATCAGCCAACAGGTCAAATAATTGAACTGCAGATAAATAAATAACAGAGTAAGCCTGTTCTATAAGTTCTTTAGCAATGCAGTTAACTAGAAAAGTCTTGCCAACACCTGCATTCCCGTAAATCAAAAGACTTTCATGACTGTCTTTAAAATTCTTAATAAAATACCTGCAATGGTCAACAACATCCTCAATATTTTCAAGAGGAGTTTTTCCCGTAATAGAATCTACTTCGCCACTATTGTAATAGTCAAAGTTAAAATTGTCAAAGTTTTCTCGCATAAGAATCTCTTTTAAGTTAGATTGTGAGTATAATTCCTCAACAACAGCCTTAGTAAAGCAGTGGCATGGTTCACCATTTATAAAACCTGTATCTTTACAGTCAGGGCATGTAAATATCTCATCCAGATAATCACATGGAAAACCGGCGGCAAGTAAAGCAGCCTTCTTATCATCTTTTAATAAGACTAATTCCCTTTTTAGTGAATCAACTGCTGAAGAATCCCCAGCTAAAGCTTTCCTTCCGGCTGAAATGGCCAAAGAACTAATCTGGTGGCTTATTTCTTCAACTTCAGGGGCTTTTTCATAAACCTTGGCAATTCTCTCTTCTAATTCAATTTTATTGTTTAAACGGCGCATATTATACATATTGCTAATAACGTCGTATTGTTCTCTTTTTAAACCCATAATTTAAAACCTATTTTCTATTTGTAGATGAAAGTAACATTTTTTCTAACTCAATAGAATCGTATGTACGCTCGTCCATGTTTTTAAACTTCTTAAGACTTGCTGAGCATGATTTGTTAGAAGCCTTAGAAGTCTGAAGAGATGAAAACTTCTCAGAAACTTCTTTAGCATGTTCTTCATCTAACTGTTCAACTTGTGATAACTCTGTAATACCGTTATTATACCATCCTTTAAGGATTGTGTCAGCATAAGGAAAACTTGCTGTATGGGTATGTTCTATTGTACGGTTGCAAGCTTCAACAATAATATCTTCTGAAAAATTATAAGTTTCTGTCCATTTAGAAATGTAATTAACATCCTTCTTTGCTGCGTTCTGGTCAGTTAATCCAAATATTTTAAATACACTCTTATAAATTGATTTCCTGATTTTTGTATCAAATTTAATATCATCAATAGTTGTAATTCCACGTTTATAATAGTTGACAGCTGACTTTTCGATAGAGCCTAAAGTATTATTTCCTGATGAAATGCACATCTCCATAAGATATTCGATAAAATCAGAAGATAAATTTAAACCATCAATCATATATAAAATAGAATTAACATCATTACTGTTTAATGTCTTACCAAGATAAGTTTGGGCAAGAAATGTTAACTGCTGAACCCTTGGATCCTTGCTGAATGCGGAAATTTCTTTAGAAGTATATTTGCGCTTGGCAGGAATTGCATTTGCAGGTGCAATACTTTCGATTAATGCAGGCTCAGAATTAACATCTTCATAATTGCCATAAAAAGTATCGCCAACAGCTCTTGCTGAAATCTGGCTTCCTGAAGAGTTTAATATTGATTTAACATAAAATTTATTAGTTGTATATGCTTCCATGCGAATTCCGTTAACATGCATGTCCTCATCTCTTGAAAGAGAAATAAGACCGAGGCGTTCCCAGTAAGATAACCCACGTTCAACATCACTTTCAGTAAAACATAAAAGATCAGCCAAAGCATCTGTTGTTATTTCAGTAGAATGTCCGGAAACTAATCTTAAAAGATATAAATATATTTTAACAAATTCGCCATTGGCATTTGGCATATATTCATCAATAAAAAGATTAGATACTGATGTTAAATCTGTAAAATTCCCTCTATCTATAACTAACTTACTCATGATAAAAACCTCTCAAATTCTCAAAATGTTATGTAAACCAATTTCTTGAGAAAGCAAAAAAATAATAAAGGTCAAAATCCTTTTTCTCTCTCAAGCAAGACAAAGTATAGCACAATAAATTTTATTTGAAAAGGGTTAAAAAACACTGAAACGCCCATTTTTAAAGGGGTTCAGGCAAATGTTAATAATGTTAATAATGTGAATAACTTTCGAAAATAATTTGTCGAAAATTGTAAAAAGGCTTTAAATAGGGCATTTATCAGGTTTAAAAATATAAAATGTTATGTAAACTAAAAATCCGTAAAAATGTTGATAACTTTTTACCACATTTTTACGGATAGTGTTAATAACTCTATTTACCTAGCAGCTTTTCGCCGATTTTATAGACATCTCCGGCACCCATAGTTATTAATAAGTCATTATCATTACAATTTTCTAATAAAAAATTTTCAATTTCATCGAAAGTTGGAAAATAATGTACTTCAGTACCTAATTTTTCTATTTCATCAGCCAAATTTTTAGAACTAATTCCTAAAGTGTTCTTTTCTCTTGCTGCATAAATATCTGCAAGAACAACAGCGTCAGCCTCTGATAATGCTTTTGCAAACTCAGGAAGTAGAGCCTTAGTTCTTGTATATGTATGAGGCTGGAATACAACCCATAACTTTTTATGAGGATAATGTTCAGCAGTCTTAAGCGTTGCAGTAATTTCATCAGGATGATGAGCATAATCATCAATAACAGTTATATCTCCAAGTTTGCCCTTGAATTGGAAACGTCTGTCAGTTCCACCATAAGCTTCAAGACCATTAAGAATATCTTCTTTATCAATATTTAAAAAGTGAGCAGTTGCAATTGCTGCAAGAGAGTTATAAATGTTGTGCATACCTGTTACCTTTAAAGTAACTCTGTGCTTAAATTCTCCTTCAACATACAAATCATAGCTTCCATGAGCAAATTCATCAAATGTAATATTTTTTGCAGTGTACATACTGCCTGATTCCTCAGAACCTACAGTAATAACTTTGCAGTCTAAGTCTTTTGTAAAATATTCGAGATTGTCGATGTCTCCGTTGATAATTAAAGCTCCGTTAGCAGGAAGCAATTCTGCGTATCTTCTAAAACTATGACGAATATCATCTAAATCTTTAAAGAAGTCAAGATGATCTGCGGCAACATTTAAAATAATGCCTACAGTTGGTGCAAATGATAAGAAGCTATTTGTGTATTCGCAGGCTTCAGTAATCATTGTTCCTGAGTGACCAACTCTGGTGTTACCTTTGATTGCAGGCATAATTCCACCGACTAAAATAGTAGGGTCAGTATTTGCCTGAAGTAAAATCTGTGAAATCATTGAAGTTGTAGTGGTTTTTCCGTGAGTTCCTGAAACACCAATTGCAACATCGTAATTTTTCATCATTTGTCCTAAAAACTCTGCACGTGTTAATGTTGGAATCCCATATTCTCTTGCAGTTACTAATTCAGGATTATCATTTTTTACCGCAGCTGTATAAATAAGTACATCAGTGTCAGGTGAAACATTTTCGTTACGCTGACCGTAGAAAATCTTTGCACCTAATGATTCAAGATGTGCTGTAATCTGTGAATTTTGATTGTCAGAACCTGTAACAGTGAAATGTCTTGATAACATAATTTCTGCTAAAGCACTCATGCTGATTCCACCAATTCCCGTAAAATGTAATTTACATGGTTCGTTAAAATTTAAAATATACATTTGTGATACCTCTTTTAATAAGTAATAAATTTTGGTTACTTTATATTAAGTAGTAACAAAATAAAAGTTTTCAATATTATAAGAAAGTAATTATTTTTCACTTTATTTTTTACTGAAAAAACGCCATATTTACTGAAAAATAAAGGTTAAACTCTCCTATTTGCTTTATAAGTATACTCTTAAAAAAAAGAAAATAAAAGGAAAAATTTAAGATTATGACATTAAAAGAATTGTTAAAAAAAAGACAAATTAGAAATTAACTGCAATAATATGACGAAAATTGTTGAAAATGCACAAAAAACTAAATAAAAACGTTTCGTATATAGAAAAATGTAATAAAAAAATCAAAGAAAATCCTTTAAATATGGGCGATTAAATGGTATAATTTAACTACTTTATAAAATTAGCAGCGAGGTGAACGACATGATTAAAAAAGAGATGATTGCCATGTTACTCGCAGGCGGACAAGGAAGCAGACTTGGAGTTTTAACATCCAAGGTAGCTAAGCCTGCGGTTGCGTTTGGAGGCAAGTACAAGATTATTGATTTTCCACTTAGTAACTGTATTAATTCAGGTGTAGATACTGTAGGTGTATTAACACAGTATCAGCCATTAAGACTTAATGCCCACATTGGCATTGGAATTCCATGGGACCTAGATAGAAATATCGGAGGAGTAACAGTATTACCTCCATATGAAAGAAGTGAGCATACAGATTGGTATACAGGAACAGCTAATGCTATATATCAGAACATTGATTATATGCAGAGCTATAATCCTGAGTATGTAGTAATTTTATCAGGTGACCATATTTACAAGATGGACTATGAAGTTATGCTTGACTACCATAAGGCCAACAATGCAGATATTACAATTGCAGTTATGCCGGTTCCTATTGAGGAGGCAAGTAGATTTGGTGTTGTAATTGCAGATGAAAATCACAGAATTACAGAGTTTCAGGAGAAGCCACCTGTACCTAAGAGCAATTTAGCCTCAATGGGTATTTACATATTTAGTTGGGATGTACTTAAGGAAGCACTTTTAGCACTTAAGAATCAGCCTAATTGTGACTTTGGTAAGCATGTAATTCCATACTGTTTTGATAAGGAACAGAGAATTTTTGCTTATGAATATTCAAGCTATTGGAAAGATGTAGGAACATTACAGTCATATTGGGAAGCCAATATGGAATTAATAGATATTGTACCTGAATTTAATTTATATGAAGAATTTTGGAAAATATATACTAAGAGCAGTTCATTGCCACCACAGTATGTAGCCAAGGAGGCATCTGTAGAAAGATGTATCATAGGCAACGGATGTGAGATACATGGTAATGTATCTAACTCAGTAATCAGTGCCAATGTTGTAATTGAAGAAGGAGCAATAGTTAGGGATTCAATTATTATGGACAATACGGTTATTAAGAAAGGAACTGTAGTGGACAAGGCAATCATTGCAGAGAATGTCGTTATCGGTGAAAAATGTACAATCGGAACGGGTGAGTATGCAGATAGTAAACTTGATACAAGAGTTTATGCCAGTGATTTAGTAGTTATTGGTGAAAATTCAACCATACCATCCAATGTTACAGTTGGAAGAAATGTAGCTATATCAGGTAAGACTGTAATTAGCGATTACCCTGACGGAAAACTTGAATCAGGAGACTATATAATTAAGGCAGGTGAAATTTAATGAGAGCGATAGGAATTATTTTAGCAGGTGGAAACAGTAACAGATTAAAAGAACTCTCAGCAAAAAGAGCCGTAGGGGCAATGCCAATAGCAGGTAGTTACAGAGCTATTGATTTTGCTTTGAGTAATATGAGTAATTCTCATATTCAGAGAGTAGCTGTACTTACACAGTACAACGCATGGTCATTAAATGAGCACCTTAGTTCATCAAAATGGTGGGATTTTGGTAGAAAGCAGGGAGGCTTATATGTATTTACTCCGTCAATTACATCTGACAATGGTTTCTGGTATAGAGGAACAGCAGATGCAATTGCACAGAATATAGGATTCCTTAAGAAGAGCCATGAGCCATATGTAGTTATTGCATCATCTAATGCAGTTTACAAGTTAGACTACAATAAAGTATTAGAATATCATATTGAAAAGAATGCAGATATAACAATTGTTACAACAGATTTACCGGATGGTAAGGTATCTAATTATGGAGTAGTAACAACTAATGATGATGGACGTATTGTAAAATTTGAAGAAAAGCCAATTGAAAGTGATGGAACTTTAATTTCAACAGGGGTATATGTAATTAGAAGAAGATTACTCATCCAGTTGATTGAACAGTGTATGGAAGAGGACAGATATGATATCGTATCTGACATTATACAGAGAAATAAGAATAATCGTAAGATTTACTCTTATAAGACAACTGATTATTGGAGGAATATTTCTACAGTTGATGGATATTACAATACAAACATGGATTTCCTCAAACCGGAAGTTAGAAATTATTTCTTTAGAACATATCCGGATGTATATTCAAAGGTAGAAGATTTACCACCGGCAAAATATAATCCGGGAGCAGATGTTAGCAACAGCTTAATTTCAGGCGGATGCATAGTAAATGGAAAAGTAGATGATTCGGTTGTATTTAAACAGGCTTACATCGGAAATAACAGTACGATAAAGAATTGTATTATACTTAATGATGTTTATATTGGAGACAACGTACATCTTGAAAACTGTATCGTTGAAAGTCACGGAACAATTAAACCTAATACAGAAATAATTAATCATGAAAGTGAACCTAAAATTATAATAGAGCGTAACTTTAGATACGGGTTATAAAAGTATTTGACGCATTGATATGTGATGATTGATGCGTAAAAATAAAAGTAATGTTCTACAAAACAATGAGGAGGCAAAAATATGAATATTACAGATGTAAGAGTCAGAAAGATGACAAAAGAAAGCAAGATGAAAGCGGTTGTTTCAATTACAATTGATGATGAATTTGTTATTCACGACATCAAAGTAGTAGAAGGTGAAAAAGGATTGTTTATTGCAATGCCTAGTCGTAAGGCAGCAGATGGAGAATATAGAGATATTGCTCATCCAATCAATTCACAGACTCGTAATTCAATTCAGGAAATTGTTTTAGCAGCTTATGAAAAAGCATTGTTAGAACCAGATCCAGAATAGACATAATGTAAATTGGAATAAAAATAGTTATTATCTTAAAATGGCATGACCGATTGTGGTTATGCCATTTTTAATTATACACAATTTTAGAAATTTGGCGAATGTATAATCGCTGAGAAGAAGCAAAGTAGCATCGAAGTTCTATGCACAACAGTCATATGTATAAAAAATTGTGTGCAGTTTAAATTAATTTATTGCCAAAAAGTCTTTAAATAAAGAGCAATAAAGGGTAAACTATAATAATAAAATGTAAAAGATAAAGAGATGGTAATGAATGAGAAGGTTTTTAGAAAAAAATTTATAAAAATAAAGGAGAAAATACATGTACGCAATAGTAGGACTTGGAAATCCGGAAAAAAAATATGACAAGACAAGACATAATATAGGATTTGATGTAATAGATGAATTAGCATCTCAGATGGGAGTTCAGGTAAATACAAGAAGACATAAGGCACTTTGTGGAATAGGAATGATAGGAAATGAAAAGGTCATACTTGTAAAGCCACAGACATATATGAATAATAGTGGGGAATCTGTAAGAGAAGTAATGGATTTTTATAAATTAGACCCACAACAGGAAATAATAATAATAGCAGATGACATCAGTCTAGATGTAGGGAAGATAAGAATAAGAGCTAAAGGAAGTGCCGGTGGTCACAATGGGCTAAAAAGTATAATAGCCCATACCGGTACACAAAACTTTAAGAGAATAAAAGTTGGAGTAGGTGAAAATCAGGGAGATTTGGTTAATCACGTGTTAGGAAAATTCGGTAGCAAGGAAAGAGAAATCGTAGATGAAGCGGTACGAAACGCTGCATCAGCTGCTGAAGTAATGATTCTAGAAAATATTGAGACTGCAATGAACAAATATAACTAAATTAAAATAATGTTGAGGTTAAAAACTCACAACTTTGATGCCTACGGATTGTTTCATGCTACGCCGCCACAATTCTGGCATCATTAAAACAATAAGGAAGGACACAATGAATACATTTTTTTATCCACTACAAAAATTAAATGGGTTTGAACGCGCTAAGGAATGCCTTGATACAGGAAAAACATGTCAGGTAACAGGGTGTGCGGATTCTCAGCTTGCACATTTTATAACAGGATTAAGCGATGGCTACAAAAATAAAGTCATCGTTACTTTTAGTGGAACAAAAGCAAAGGAACTTTATGAAGATTTAAAAGCATTTGATAAAAATGTTGTATTGTATCCTGCGAAGGATTTCATATTCTTTTCAGCAGACGTACATGGAAACGTAATCCTGCAGCAAAGACTGGAATGCATAAAGAAACTTGTAGAAGATAAACCATGTACAATTGTGACTACAGCAGATGGACTTATGGATAAAATAATGCCATTAGACAGAATTAAAGAAAATGTTCTGGAAATTTCTGAAGGTAGCATTATTGAAATGGATGCAATAAGACATAAGCTTGTTCAAATGGGATACGAGGGAGCAGAACAGGTAGAGTCACCGGGACAGTTTGCTATAAGAGGAAGTATTATAGACATTTATACATTGACAGACGAAGTCCCATATAGAATTGACATGTGGGATGATGAAGTTGATATTATAAAAAGCTTTGAGGTAGAAACACAAAGATCAATAGAAAATCTTGAAAAAATAACAATATATCCGGCAACTGAATATGTATTAACAAAAGAAGAAATAAGAGCCGGAATTGATAAAATAAAAAAAGACTTAAAGAAAAATTCTGAAGCACTTAGAAAACAATTTAAAACAGAAGAAGCGCATAGACTTGAAGTTATAATAAAAGAATTTATAGATAATGAAGAAATAAATGAAAATGGAATGTCATTTGATAGTTATGTAAACTATTTCTATGATGGAATGGTAAGCTTTATTGACTATTTAAAAGATGCGGTGTTCTTTATAGACGAGCCAAAAAGAGTTGATGAGCAGATGAAAGCTGTTGAGACGGAATTTAGAGACAGCATGAGCAATCGTTTAGAAAAAGGTTACGTTTTGCCGGGACAGACTGACATTGTGTGGAGTAGAAAAACAATCGAAAGTAAGCTAGACTCAGTAAAGAAAGTGCTATTTACTTCATTAGATCAGACTGTAAAGAATTTTACAGTAGATGAAATTGCATCTGTAGAAGCAAAAACAATAAGCCCTTATAATAACAAATTTGAAATGCTAGTTGAGGATTTAAAAAAATATAAAAAACAAAAATATCAAGTAATAATGGTTTGTGCAAGTCTGACGAGGGCAAAAAGACTAGCAGAAGATTTACGCGGATTTGGCATAAGTGCATTTTACGAAGAGGATAAAGAAAGAGAAGCACTTAGTGGAGAAGTAATGATAGTGACAGGACACCTGCGCGGAGGCTTTGCTTATCCTATGATAAAATTTGTAGTAATAAGTGATACTGATATTTTTGGTGAGAAAAAGAAAAAAAGAAGAAAGAAACATAATTATTCAGGTACAAATATTTCAGATTTTTCAGATTTAAATATAGGCGATTATGTTGTACATGAAAATCACGGACTTGGAATCTACAAAGGAATTGAAAAAATTGAAGTAGACCGCACTGTGAAGGATTATATAAAAATAGAATATGAAGGCGGTAGCAATCTCTATATTCTTGCAACTCAGCTCGACATGATTCAAAAATATGCTGACAGTGAAGCAAAACCACCTAAGCTTAATAAATTAGGTGGAACTGAATGGAAAAAAACAAAAACAAGAGTTAAAAAGGCAGTGGCAGATATTGCCGACGAGTTAATTGAATTGTATGCGACAAGACAGGACAGCACAGGATTTGTATTTAGTCCGGACACAGAATGGCAAAAAGAATTTGAAGAGATGTTCCCGTTTGAAGAAACAGATGACCAGTTAGAAGTAATTTCTCAGGTTAAAGCGGATATGGAAAGCACAAAGACTATGGACAGACTTGTATGTGGAGACGTAGGATTTGGAAAAACAGAAGTTGCCATACGTGCGGCATTCAAGGCAGTACAGGATAATAAACAGGTAGTATATCTTGTGCCGACAACCGTTTTAGCGCAACAACATTACAAGACATTTACACAAAGATTCAAAGATTTTCCTGTAAGAGTGGAAATGCTTTCGAGATTTAGAACAAAAGCAAATCAGGAGCAGACAATAAGAGATTTGAAAAAAGGTTATGTAGATATCGTAATCGGAACCCACAGAGTTCTTTCAAAAGACGTGAAATTTAAAGACTTAGGTTTGCTTATAATAGATGAAGAACAACGATTTGGTGTAAAACATAAAGAGAAAATTAAAGAACTAAAAAATAATATAGATGTATTAACGATGACTGCAACGCCAATTCCAAGAACATTGCATATGAGTCTTATCGGAATAAGAGATATGTCTATTATGGAAGAACCACCACAGGATAGAATGCCGATACAGACATATGTAATGGAATATAATGATGAAATCGTAAGAGAAGCTATAAACAGAGAACTATTACGAAATGGTCAGGTTTATTATGTATACAATATTGTACAAAACATAGCAGAACGTGCTGCCGAAATACAAAGACTTGTGCCTGATGCAAATGTAGCATTTGCACATGGTCAAATGAGTGAGCGACAGTTAGAAACAATTATGTATGATTTTGTAAATGGAGATATAGACGTATTAGTTTCTACTACTATAATAGAAACAGGGATTGATGTTTCAAATGCAAATACAATCATAATTCATAATGCAGAAAAAATGGGATTATCTCAGTTGTACCAGCTTAGAGGACGAGTAGGTCGTTCAAATAGGACTGCATATGCGTTTATGATGTACACAAGAAATAAATTGCTATCAGAGGTAGCAGAAAAGAGACTTGGTGCAATAAAGAATTTCACGGAATTAGGTTCCGGCGTAAAAATTGCCATGAGAGATTTGGAAATACGAGGAACCGGAAATTTACTTGGAGCGCAGCAACATGGACACATGGAGGCGGTAGGTTATGATTTGTACTGTAAAATGCTAAATGAAGCAATTCTTGTAAGAAAAGGAAAAACTCCGACACTTGAATTTGAAACAAAAATTGATGTACTTATAGATGCATTCGTTCCTGCAGGGTATATTAAAAGCGAGAGCCAGAAGATGGATGTGTATAAACGAATTGCAGGCATAGAAACGCAGGAAGAATACGAAGATATGCAGGATGAGTTAATAGACAGATTTGGAGAAATGCCTAGACAGGTAGAAAATCTGTTGAAAATTGTACTCATAAAAGCAACAGCACATGAAGCTTATATAACTGAAATAACAGGAAATAAGACAAAGCTTAAATTTACAATGCATCCTACGGCTCCGATTGAAACAGAAAAAATACCGGAAATACTAAGCAAATACAACAGAAGATTAAAATTAATTCCGGACAAAACACCTTACTTCGAATATATTCCGATGAAACTGGCAAAAGACGCTGATGAATTGATGGAAAATATGCGAAAAGTAATTGAAGATATCCGAAGCTTAAAAAGAAGTTAATCAGAAGAATTACTAATGATGGAAAAAATATAACATAACAATAAAATGGTTATGGCTGAGCAAATCTCAAAAATAACAACACAGCAGCATAAACAGGAGTAGAATCGATGAAAAATAAAAAAATGATGGCTACACTTACATGTTTTGTAGTGGCAATGGCTATAGTGGGATGCACAAGTAGCAAATCCCCTGATACCAATAAGCAGAAGGAAGCTACTACGGAATCAGTAACAGTAGAATCAAATTTAGAAAATTCATTAACACAAAATAATAATGAACAAAATAATCAACCATCTAGTGAAAGCCAGACAGTTGCATCAAAAGAATCGATAGGAATAAAAATAGAAGACATTGATTCTAAAGCAGACATAGCGGACATATATATGGATGAAGTTCGATATTATGCCTACAAAACACAGGCAACATACGAAGTTTATTATATGTCAAAAAATAAAGAACTTAAGTGGAATAAAAAACTAAAAATAGGTGTAACACTAGAAGAAGGGGTAAAAAGCCAGATACTTAGCAATATTTGCGAAAGACAGGCATTATACGAGGAAGCTTCAAAATATGACGTGTCTTTGAGTGCAGAAGAAGAAAGCGCGGCAAATGAAGAAGCTGACTACTATTTAGAAAATTCCAGCGAAAAAATGTTATCAAAAGTTAATATTAGTAAAGAAAGACTAGTTGAAATTTACAAAAAAGAAAAAATTGCAAAAAAAGTTGAAGATATATTAAACGCAAAAGAAAAAAATAGCGCAGATGAAATGTATCAACAATGGAAAAGCAAAGTTACAATTGTAATGGAAGAACCTTGGGGCAAAATAAACTTTTCAGAAAAAATAATGGAAGAGTAAAGAAAGGAGAAACTGATATGGGATTTTTAACAGGAAAGACAGCCATTATAACAGGTGGAGGAAGAGCAGTATTGCAGGATGGAAGCTGTGGTTCAATAGGCTATGGAATAGCAACGGCTTATGCAAAAGAAGGTGCCAATTTGGTACTTACAGGACGTAACGTTAAAAAACTTACAGACGCAAAAGAAGAATTGGAAAGCAAATACGGAATAAAAGTATTGCCAATTCAGGCTGACATAAATGCCGGAGCAGACAATGAAACTGTTGTTGCAAATGTAGTAAAGCAAACAATAGATGAGTTTGGAAGAATTGATGTGTTAATAAATAATGCACAGGCATCAGCTTCAGGAGTAACAATAGCAGATCATACAACACAACAATTTGATCTCGCAATGTATTCAGGGGTTTATGCGGCTTTCTACTATATGAAAGAATGCTATCCGTATTTAAAAGAAACAAAAGGTTCTGTAATTAATTTTGCATCAGGTGCAGGACTATTTGGAAACTATGGACAGTGTGCTTATGCTGCAGCAAAAGAAGGAATCAGAGGGCTTACAAGAGTTGCTGCAACCGAATGGGCAGCAGACGGCATAAATGCAAATGTGGTATGCCCACTTGCATGGACAGCTCAGCTTGAAAATTTTGAAAAAGCTTATCCGGATGCATTTAAAGCAAATGTAAAAACACCACCAATGGGACATTTTGGAGACGTGGAGAAAGAAATAGGTCGCGTATGTGTACAGCTTGCTTCTCCAGACTTTAAATATATGAGTGGTGAAACGCTTACACTCGAAGGAGCCTTAGGCCAAAGACCATAGATAATAAATAAAAAAATTAAAAATAATTACGGATTATTCTAACTAAATTGGGATAATCCGTAATTTAGTTTACATAACATTAAAAAGAAGGAAATAGCTTAAAAAATTTTACGGTAAAAAATAGAAAAAAGAAAATAATCCGTAAATAGTAAAATGATATTTTAGAATAAATAAAAAACAAATCAAATCTAACATAAAGTATTAATGGGTACCAGACAGATTGATTTTAGAATATAAATTAAAACAAGTTAAATACAACACAGATAAAGTCATACTGATATTATATTTGAATAATAAGTAAAACCAATTCTATTAATGTATGATGACAAAGATCGCTAGAAGTAATAATTGCAGTTAGATTTAATTGACAAATACATAAAAATAAAAAAATTAAAAAAGCATGTTGACAACAGTCGAAATACGTAGTATTATACACAAGCTGACTGTTGAGACAGCAGTTCAGACAGAAA
>OKRZ01000548.1_pt1 | contig 29332 bp, 26 predicted proteins | sample 1601141 | NCBI WGS metagenome assembly OKRZ01 (sample SAMEA3541524, study PRJEB24748) | human gut metagenome | biome: human gut; feature: human-associated habitat; material: faeces | place: China | collected 2012
TAGCAATTTCCAAAGTTCAAGTTGTTTGCCATGCGGGAGCATGGATACAAATCATCTAAATATCGAAAGGAGGTAAGCAGGAAATGCTGTATCTTAGTCTTTTCTAAGAAACGCATTCCTCCTCACCTAAGCCTTACGGCTATAGATGGGGTGTCCTGCTCCATTATCATGAAGCAAGCCGAAGAAAATATCGCAATCACCCCTGATAGCAAAAAAGGAGAATGACTATGTATCAGCTGCAAAACATCGATTATCTGTACCGAATCTCTACTATGACTGGCCTGTCTAAGCTCGTCACCATTCAGGCAGACAGAAACCTCCATGACCTGAACGATAAGCATTTTGTGATGCTGAATCTGTGCCGGGCAATCGTGAATTACGCCAATGAAGGGCATGTGATTTCGGCTGTGTATGAGCTGGAACCTGACGGGACCTCCAAGCGGGTTGCCTATCGCGGATTGCCGGAATACCAGGAAGCACTCAAAGACCCTGAACCGGATGTGATTGTTGCGAAATTTGCAACGAACTTTTCGTCCGGCGCTTCGTTCGCTTCACAATGCCGCGTGAATCAAAAGAGCCGTGAAGTGTTCGACATTGAGGCTTCCGGGACTCCTTCTGATAATGATGATATTTCTGAACACCTTGTTTCGCTGGATGACGGCGAACACTGGCATCAGGTTCACTGCATTGATGATATCCTCGATGAATACGACGATGATATTGACAATGCTTTGGATGCTCTGTATTCCATCGAAGCTCACGGTGATATCGACGGGGACTACTGGTGTACTACCACCGATAAAGACCTGAACCGGACCATTCGTGAATGCCGCACCGAAATTCTCGTTGATGCGCTGCTTGCTCGCGGCTCTGAGGCGGTAGAAGAATTTCTCGGCTATCCCGTGAATATGTCGGAAGCCGAATGCGTGCTCGAAGAATACCTGAATAACCTGTCCGATGAGGATTTGGCAAACGCTTTCTCCGAAACACTTTGAGTTACCGCACTTGCGCAGATGTGCGAACAGGATATTATAAAAATTGTACGATAGATACCATCTACTAGGCGCGTTTTGCGTTCGTACAATTCATAATTTCGCTTGAAGGCGGACTTCCCATACAGGGAGGCCCGCCTTTTTGCATCAAAAATTACAGGAGGTAAATACCATGTTCAACATCATGAATCTCAACAACATCGAAAACATTTTCTACTGGACCGACAATAACGGTGCTGTTTCTCTTCCCGGAGATACTGCCCTAACGTATCGGACCAAATCGGACCTTCCTCGGTTCGTGGCTGCCGTTTACAGTGCGCTGAACACCGATAGTGGTGTTTCAGAACGTGTTGTCACCCTGAACGGCCACTGCGGTTTGCTGTTGGATGTACTCTACGATAAGGACTGGGTATCGGAGACTTTCTCTAATCTCAACTGTGAGATTCCAGACGAAATCATCATGAACCTGTTCGGCGCTGCCTTGCCGTGTCTGGCACAGATAATGGGGAATGATATCCATGCCTCACTTAACAAGACGGAACATTGTTCGAACTGCCCCGACCTCAGAATTTTGGTTGGCCAAAATACAGATAAGGATGGTCATGAGCTTTGTTTCTTCATTCCCTTTGGCGGCACAGAGTTTGACCATGATGAACGAATCAGGTGCGCACATGCGGCTCGCGTTGTAGAGAATTATCTAGACAATGTGGCTTATGGCAAAAAGGTAGAAACATACATTCGTGGACTCGTTGAAGCTGCCAGTATTGACGGCGCTATTTCTGAAAGCAACACGGAGGTGTGAGCTATGCTTATCAAGAGTATGCGAAAAGTGCCACACATCAGCCAATCACCAAAAAGGTGGTAAGCTTTATGGCTTCGGAGAAGTTCTCATTGTGCATGGCACGCATACCAATAAAAGGGGTTCCGTAAATGTAGAGTTCAAAGTACCTGCAAAAAAATGGTCAAAAATCTGCAAGCCTTAAAAAGCTTAAAATCGTAAAGACGACAGATTCCATGCATTCTGCATGGGAAAAAATATCTTAATCATTTAAAGAAAGGAGTAGCAGGGTATTTGTGCTAACTGAGTACACTTCAAATTGCCTCTTGGTTAGCGCATTCCTCACCGCCTAAGTCGCAAGCGACTATAGACGGTGTACCCTGCACACATAATTTGATGAAATGGAATGTATTTTGTAACGAAAACGCTCCTTATCGTATTTATTATCGTCAAATTGAGATTGATGGATATGAGATGTATGTCATGTTTCCATTGCCAATGACTGGCATGGAATGTGGCTGGGCAGTATCGCATGGCGCAACTACGGCAGCTACCATTCAGGAAGCTGTTCAAAAGTTTTATCCCTTTATGGTAGAGTATATCTGCGATAAAGAGGATTCCGACAACGATACACAACAATACATTCTCAAAAACCTCAATTCTCTTGGCAACTCTGTGGATTTTTGGGGCAGAAAAAATGACCGTCAACATGTCATTGACGGCATGAGCGCAACGCAGAAATCGCAGCTTTTATGCTATATTCTGCGAAATCATGAAGCCTTTGGCAAGATGACTTGCCGTGACTGGAAGAATTGGCTGCTGGATGACGCTGAACCTCAGTTTGGTATCTGGTTCTGATGGCATTAAAAACGGCAGGAACATCCCGGCCCTGAACAACAAGAAGGACAAGAGTGCCTCGTTTCCGGTCGTCGTACATCGGGAAGTTTTACTCTCAAAAAGCTAGACGGCACGCGTATTTCCAAAGGTGTAACATTTAAAAAAATTACGGCTATTAGAGCCTGCAACAAATTATCTAATAGAAAGGATGTGAACGGGCAATTCCTCCCACGACTAAAGTCGCGGGTCTCCTTGCCCTGATTTATGAAAGCTGAAATTAAATTTGCAAACACAAGCAATGGACCCAAAGCCTTTGTCAAGACTTTTGACGATGATTGGACTCCTATGAGCACGCCGCTCAAGGCATACAAAAAAGACATGCGCAGTATCAAGCCTGCAGGTAACTACGAAGAAGGAAAGGACTACATGGTAGCCGTCAGCCCTTGGGTTCTTGAAGCATTTCTGAAAGCCAATCAGATTGATTATGTTCAGCTGATTCGCGGCCAGGACCTCAAGAATCCACCCGTTGGAAGCGTCCGGTATGCAAATGAAAAGGAAGTTGTCTGGTATGAGTATTCCTCTGGTGCTACTACGCGCCGCTGCACGGACTTGTCCCGCGCAAAAAGCTTTGTTCAGGAATGGGTCAATCTTGATTGTCCTACACTCAAACGCTTTAGCACGAATCAGAAAGCGCTTTCCGTGAACGGCTTTGGTGCTGCGGTTCCGCTGTTTGAAAGCCCGCTGGTCGATACCTCCTATGTCGATACTGTCATCGCAGACGATATTGAAGACAAGGAAATCGAAGGGCTACGCAAGCATCTGAACCCGGATGGCGTAATCTCGCAGCTGCTAAACAATGTTCAGAAAGCGAGAGCCGAGAAGGAAATCGATGAAGTGGAAAGCCGCGTCAAGCAGGTCGAAACCCAGATTCGCCTTTTCCTGCGCACTCCGGAAATCGAGAACGAAATCAAAGACATCGAAACTGCTCATCTCAATGAGGAGGGCGGCTTTGACTGTGGTTTCATTTTCTGGTATCCGAAAGCTGATTCTCAGCTCGAAAAGGACATGAGCCTGCTGGTCGGTGCCAACAGGCGCAAGCTGAGCTGGCTCGATATTGCGGTTCCGACTTTCAGCCAGAGCATCAATGTTCAGAGATATGGTGCAGAACTTATCAAGAAACTCGTAAAAGAGCGTCTTGGCATTGAACTCTATTATCGTTCGGAGCTCGACTAATATGCCTGACATGAGAATTTCATTGATGAAAGGGGAGACAATCCCCAGAGATATCAAGGGCCGCAGAATCATTTGCTGCTTTTGCAATGACAAGGGGACTTGGGATACCAAGACTCTTGAGAAATTTGCAAAGAGATTCCCGGAAGCAAAAGAGTGGTACTTACATAAGCTGCCAGAACAGCTTCGGTATCCCGGTCAGGTTCTATTCTGTCCGGGCAATAACGAGAACACGATTGTGGCGATTATGATTTGCAGTACTGAAACTGCCGACAAGTACGGTTCTAAAATTCAGTTCTCGTATCTTTACGGGTGTCTCTTGCAGGCAATGGTCAAAGCCAAGCAGGCTGAGGCTTCCGTCATCGTATCGAAGCTCGGAACCGATATGGTCGAATGGCAGTGGAGAAAACTTGTTTGGATTCTGAATCATGCAGCGGAAATGAATGAAGGGGTAACTACAATCGCGGTTTCGCCCTATGATTTGTCCGATATATTTGCTGAACCCAAAAAGAAAAAGACCACTTCCAGAAAGACGAAAGCCAAAAAAGATTTGGAAGATTCCGAAGAGACCGATAGTGAAAAGGATAACTGGGCTGGTCCACAAGAAAACGGCAGAGACCAACAGCTCAGCATGCCCGAAGAAAAAGAAGACAAAAAGTATAATAAATACGATAATTTGCGCTAACTTACGAGCTCCTGCAGCAATGCAGGGGCTTTTTTTGTTGTCTTTCCACAAAAATTTCATTTTTTACAGTTTCGAGGCTCTTTTTTGCTTGCCTCACTGTGCGAATCAAAGATAATGAAGACAACAGCCTAAAAGTGGCACTTAAAAAGTAGCAATCAAGAAAGAGGTTATAACATGGCAACTAAGTTTTATCTTGCCGAAATTCCGGATGATTTTCCGGCAACCAACGTCAAATTTGAAAATATGACCAAGCCACTGTCGGCAATTCCTGCCAAGATGGTAGATGGTAAGCCGATTACGATTGTCGGCTACATCAATGCTGGCCAGAAAAAATACAAAGCAAACGATTACGGCTTTGTTGAGTTCAATGATAACGGGTCGAGTTTTGTGCAATTCAAAAACACCGACATGGATACCCGGTATTTTGTGGCTCAAAAAGCATCCGGCGATGTTCTTGGATACCTGCCGCTTGAAACTGGTGAGCTTGTTGGCATTGTGCGTGAGAAGGAAAAACCGATTCTTCTGATTATCGCGGTGATTGCTGCTCTCGTGCTGCTCGTCGCCCTTATCACTGCAAGCCTTTATAAAATGGTGAACAAGCCCCTTGATGGCAGCGGCAGCGATGCCAGCTCCGCAAGCAGCGAAATCGTGATTGCTGACGGCGAAGCGTATGATGGGACGATGGACAACGGCAAAACCGATTCCGAGGAGATGCGATTCATCGAATTCCCGGCATTCACGACCATCTATGTGAGCCCTGACAGTACCGTGGACCTGGTGAACCCGGAAAGCAACCATGTCTACTTCAAATATACGATTCTTGAGAACGATGAAGTGCTCTATGAATCCGATTACATTGCTCCAGGCCAGAAATACGCCTGGCAGGCATCGGATTACATTACCGGGGCAGGAGAGCACGCTGTGGTGTTCTCGGTATCTACTGTCGGTGTAGATGACCAACAGCCGCGCAATGGCGCTGAGTTTGCGGTCACGGCCGTTGTATCTTAACTGGGCTGAATTGCGCGACAAGCGCATTTTGGTAAACTCGCAAGGGAGATAAATAGTAAAAGACAAGGGCTCGAATCAGCTGATGGCCTTGCACATGGCTGATTTTGTGTCCGCAATCAACGAAGGAGGTTTCTGAAGATGAAACTCGCCAAAGCTATGTCGATGGCCCTCGCTTGTGCGATGGCCGCGACTATGTGTGCAACCTCCGCTTTTGCTGCAACTTCCGGCAGCACGAAGGTTAATGCCACTGTTACCCCGTCCTACACCCTGACCGTCCCTGAATCCATTACCCTGACCAACAACAAAGGCGGGAGTGGCACCTACACTGGTACGATTCCCGTCAACGTAAAGGGCGACATCGGTGAAGGTCAGTCCGTGACCGTTACTTCCACTGCACCTATCATGAAGTGCTCTGGTTCAAAGAACGTTACGGCTTCCTTTAACGGCACTCCTAAGAAGAGCTGGAGCCGTATGGAGACTTCTGGCCAGGGCACGACTGACAACTACGGTCTGTCTGCAGTCCTGACTCCTGGTGTTTGGGAAGGCACTGCTACCTTCTCCTGCGCTCTGGCATAATCAATCCCCATAATAAAAACTGGGGTATCCCGCGCAAAACCGAAAAGCGGTCGGCCTCACAAGCAGGCTGGCCGCCTTTTCTTTTGAATATGGAGGTTTTACCATGAAACTGAAAAAACTTACAGCAGCGGCATTGAGCTTTGTAATGATGCTTGGCATCAATACAGCCCCCGCATTTGCCGCTACGAGTAAATCCGCATCTACCGCGATTACCGCAGAGGTCGGGTCTGGGTATACAGTCACTGTCCCTGAAAAAATCGCGCTGACCAGCACGACTACAGGAACCGGCACGTATACGGGTACGATTGCTGTCAACATCAAGGGAGATGTAGCAGCCAATCAAACGGTAACGGTTGCGGCAACTGCGCCTACGATGAAAGATACAGCAGGAAACAGCGTTGCTGCTACATTTACGTCTACCCCCAAGACAAAATGGTCACGGACTGACATGCAGGGCAATGGCACCACCAGTAACTATGTTGTTTCTGCATCCCTCACCCCCGGCAGCTGGACCGGAACCGCGACCTTTACCTGTACTTTGGCTTAAATCTTTGAATCATGCCGCTATGCAGAGGAGGGCATTATTATGAAGACATCAAAGAAAGTTTTGGCAGCCCTTCTGGCGATTTGTCTCAATACCGGAACTGCTCTGGCCGAAGTGGATAAGACTGCGACAACGGCGCTTGTTGCCGATGTGACTTCCGGGTATACGATTACGGTGCCGGAAACTGTTGCATTGTCGAAGAGTACGGATGGGTCCGGTACTTATACGGGTACAATCCCGGTAAATCTCAAAGGCAGCGTTGGCAGTAACGAAAAAGTGACGGTGACTACCACAGTGACCGATATGACCGATGCGTCTGGGACTAAGGCTCCCGTGACATTCACGGCAAAACCGAAAACGGTCTGGTCATACTCCGACTTGCTGAATGGCGGAACTACAAGCAATTATGTGGTTTCCGCGACACTGACAGCAGGCAGCTGGAAGAGTACAGCTACATTTTCCTGCACGATGTCATAATGCCAAATTCGAAAGGATGTGAAAATCTGTGAACATCAAAAAAGCGGCTGCGAGTTTTCTGTTTATGATTTTTGCCATGGTATGTAATGTGTCCATGGCATTTGCAAGCTGGGGTGGCATGGGCTACAAAAACTGCGTGCTGTGCGGCGCATTGGTAACGCCTATGCCTACATATGGTGGCACACAGAAGTACACTGAATTCTACAACTGTGAAGAAGTTGAGGGCCTAACATCGAGCACAACTCAACGATATGCCCTGAAAAATATGTACGTTGTCAGCAACGCAGATGGCGTTATCTGCACAAATTGCGTTGAACGTATTATCAGCGAACACAAAGGCGGCACGGGCGGTGAAGTTGATGAATCAGTGTACATCATTACCGTTCCCGAATCAGTGACACTGAGCAATGAAAACGGTGGCACTGGAGATTATGCTAACACCGTTTCTATCAAGGCAACGGGCGAACTGCTGACAAACCAGAAAGTATTTTTTAATACCTCTGCTCCGACCATGCACCGCGACGGCAGCACCGATGTTGTCTGCACCGCCACTGCTACCACTGCAACAGAATGGGACGCAACTGCTGTAAAAGGGAAAACTGCACAAACCGATTATTCCGTGACTGCGCACCTCACTCCAGGCGAATGGACCGGCGATATGGTGTTTTACGCTTCGGTAGGAGATACCTTTACAGTTGAGGTAGGAGACAATTCTGTATTGCTTTCTCCCGCTTATGAGGATAAAACTCATATTGTATTTGAATCCGATAACCCCTCCGTGGCTTCCATTAGTTCGGACGGCTATATTATCGCTTCGGCAATCGGAACTGCGAACATCACGAAGACTGCATATGACAGTACCGGGACTCGCGTCATCTATTCGTCCAAATACACCATCAATGTCACGGCGCAGATGCCGTTGATGGATGTGAGCCGTCTTTCTTCTGTATTGACGACTCTTTCCTCTCAGGGAAAAAACATCACTGTTATTTCGTTCGGCAATTATACCGTTCCGGGCAATGCAACGACCTATGACGTATCCGGCCAGGGTGACAAATCGATTGTCGCGTATGTTCCGACCACGATGTACGGCGGCTGGTGGTGGGGCACTCAGAATGGCACAGAGCTTCGAGTGACAGATACGAACCGTGATATGGTGGCGTTTGCTTCCGGTAACAGCATTTGCTTCAAAAGCGGTGCGTCTGACACTTCTACGGTTTTTGACAATATCAAGACCATTAACTTTGATGCAGTTGACACGACTCGCGTGACATCCGCTGCTTACGCATTCTATAACATGAAGTCACTGACTACAATTACTGGACTCAGCCGTTGGGATACCAGTAAAATCACGACGATGAACAGCATGTTCAAGGGATGCACAGGACTTAAAAGCCTTGATTTCAGCAGCTTTAACACCAAAAATGTCACGGATTTCTCCAGCATGATGTATGGATGCACGAGTCTTTCGAAAATCACGGTCGCGGATACTTTTGCGACAGCTTATCTCCCGACTCCGGGCTTTTCCACGGGCTTTACCTACGTGAGCAGCAAGATAGGTCTTACCATTGCCGGAAACCCTTCCAGCACTTTGAGCAGCTATAATTTCACTTCCGATAACCGTACCGTGACATACAATACTTCTACCGCATCTGATGATGAGTCCGATAATGAATTTCCGAACGAGGATTCCGACAGCACCGTGGCACCTGCGCCGACAGCTTCGATGAACGTTTCAAACCTGGCGCAGGCAATGACGCAGCTCAAGGAATCCGGGACTGAAATCAAAGCGATTTCCTTTGGCGGCTATCAGGTCCCGGAATCGGCCAAAGTATTTGATGTCTCTGGAATCGGCTCCAGTGCAATTCTGGCTTTTGTAAAAGAAAGCGAGAACCGGCTCTACGTCACGAATTCGGCTGGCGGAACACTTGTCTTTGGTGAGGGAAACAGCATTTCTTTTGATGAAAATGAGGCATTTGCCGACATTGAAAACATCGAGTATCAGAACGTTGATACTTCGCAGGTGACTTCTGCGGCATCTGCTTTTTCCGGAATGAAGAAGCTCACCAGCATTGGTGGATTAGAGAACTGGAACACGTCGAACATCACTACGATGAACAGGATGTGTTATCAGTGTGAGGCTTTGCAGTCTATTGCCGGGATGGAGAAGTGGGATACCTTGAAAGTAACTGATATGAGTGAAGCTTTTGCCGGTTGTCTTTCTCTCTCGGATGCTTCGCCGACAGATGGCTGGGATACCAGCAGCGTGACGAACAAAGAGAACATGTTTGCTGGCGCACTGTGCGAAAAAGCACCGGAGATAGCCAATGATACAGAGAACACTGATACTGGTGCGGATTCGTCTGAGGGAAATTCCGAGCAAGCTGAAAGCAAAGCAAAAGCCAAAGAGGATGAAGCCGAAACTAAAACTCCGGATTCAGAAAACACACAACCTGATACATCTACGGCAGCATAAGGAGGGGATGAACATGAAGGCTATCAAGCGCTTTGCTATGCTTTTGGCAGTGCTGTCTCCTTTTCTTTTGAATGTGTCGTTCGGATTTGCCGATACCGCTACACGGACATGTTCGGTCTGTGGGCAGAAATTCACTGTGACAACCCCGGCTGCTGATGACGCCAAAACATTCGAGGCGTACAACAAGGTAAACTCGATTAAAGGCGTTGAGTCGGATAAGAGCGCTACTTATACCGCAATTACGGATGCAAATGTCTATGCAACGACCATTAACGGAAAGCCTCTGTGCTCGAATTGTCTGAGTACGATGGGCGCTGCTACTTCTACCGGTAAAGGATTGCCGAAAACGGCTTCCACTCAGCTGCTTGCGAGCGCAACGGCGGTCTATACGATTACGGTTCCCGAAACTGTTAAGCTGACAGGCGTTGACAGTGGCCCTGGCTCATATACGGCTGACATCACCATGACTTTGAAAGGTGATGTCGAGGAGAATGCGGTGATTGTGGTATCTGTGGACGGTGGAACCATGACCAACACTGCGGGCAAAACCGCTGCTGTCACGGTATCCAATCGGACCAAAAGCGAGTGGTCCCGAGCAGATTTGCTGAACGATGGAACGAGTGCAACTTGCAAAGTCTCTGCGGAGCTTGACCCCGGACACTGGACCGGCACGGCAACATTCAGCTGCGAGAAACAGTATAAGTGATGAATTTCTTGGAAAGGAGGGAACTGTATGCGTTTGAAAGCTGTAGGGGCAGAAATTCTTGTCGCGCTGACGCTTGCCTGTCCAGTCTTAGCGTTCTCTGAACCAATTGGTTCGGATGACGCTGTCATAGATGCCGATGATACGATTGCGGCAGATACACCCGACTCGGATTCTAATGACACCGCCTGGCTGAGCGCTTCCAAGGATACTTCAACGCAGGTCACAGCGGAAGTGGACAGCTTTTACACCTTGACCGTTCCGGAAGAAATCACGCTGAATGGTTCGGATGGTACTGGCATCCAGACTGGCACAATTCCGGTCACTTTAATGGGGGATATCCCTCTCAAGGGGACTGTTCGGGTTAAGACCACCGCCACGCCCTTGCAATCGAAAGGTGCAACGGACGTATCTATGACCATCACAACGCCAAAAATCGAATGGAATCGCACCGATATGCTGGGAAACGGAACAAGCTCTGATTATTCCGTGAGTGCAGTTCTCGCTCCTGGCAACTGGACTGGTACGGTGACGTTTGAGTGTTCAATGCAATAAATCTTACCAAGGTTAATACCGCTTGCTCTTTTTGGGTAGGCGGCTTTTTGTTTGGTGTGTGGTGGACGTTCTGAACATGACAGCCGGGGGATATCTTGTTTCCGACGCAAAAAGCAAACACAATATGTAGTGTTTTAGTCTTGTAATTTGCCATATATTGTGGTACAATATATCTACTGGCTCAAATGATAGCAAAGAACCTAAAGTTTGAGCATTTTCGTGTATGGCTATGAGACCGCTTCCTTCTACTTGAAGCTAATATGAAATTATGTCAGCGGTTTCGCTCTCCGTCACGGCTCGAGAACATAACAATACGGCTATATATCCGCTTCCTTCATTTGCTGGCTTCAACACGTTAGCGGATATGCTCTCCGTATCTATTACGTGTCTCATCCACCCGTGTCGAATTTTTCTCGGCGCGGGATTTTTGTTTTGTTAGGAGGTCATTATGCTGACTGTTTATGATTTTAACCGTATCACGTTTGCTCATCATCGCGGCATCGTACCACCCATGCCCGCACAAGAAGGGAAGAAAGCGGTGGAGAAACGCTATGTCTGTTCAGCGAACATGAAATTGATGGAATACGGCTATATTATGGCGCGAGACCTCTTTGATGCCTGCTGCAAGGCGGAATACAACGACTTCCTCAAGACCTGGTCTGCGCTGTATGACTGCGTCACGGAGGATGGCAAGGCAATTTCTCAGACTTCTCCCATCTGGCCGAATTTTCCGGACGATGCAATGGAAGCCGACCTTGTGGACCTGTATGTTGTCAACTTCCTCAATTATCTGACTTGCGGCGAATGGCAGCCGGATTTCGACCCGGTCAAATTCTGTCCCACATTGGACCGCAGCCATCTTCCTGCTGTGAAACAGATTCCGGCGTGTGATGAGGAGGAAATCTACCGCTATTCCGTACAGAGCATTACCGGGCATTCTCCTCTGTCTCCTGACGAGGCGTCCTGCGTTTTCGATACTCTGATGCATGATATTGATTTCACATCTGAGCTGATGGACCGCATGAAACCCAAGCATATTCCATGCAAGGAAAATCTTGCTCTGTATGTGTCTCGCATTATCTCTCGTCCCGAATGGCGGGAACAGGCATGCTTTCAAGACTTCAAGAGTTCCACCGATGTATTGCGCCTGACTGCCGCGATGAGTGACCAGGATGTGAGTCTCTCGAAAGCCCCGAAATTCCGGAACTTTAAGCGTGGCGAACGTCGTCAGCTGCTGGAACTTCTGGAGCACACTGATAAGAACGAGGGCTTTGCATTGCATCCCGAAGAGTTCAAGCGATTGGGCGAACGCCTGCATCCGGGTGATTACTCTTATATCTTCAAGGAAGATTATGAGATTTTTACGAAGATTCGCAATGGCGTTAAGATTGAGACATACAACTCCAAGCTGCAGGAGCTCATGAAAAAGCCGGTCAATGTGGACCTGCTCTCCGCTCATCTGATGATGCGGCCCGGTATGTTTGCCCGAAATCTGGACTTTGCGCTGCGCAACTGCTCCGATGAACAGCAGATGGAAAATGTTCTGTTCCGATTTATCTCGGTGTGCAAGAGCATCGAACCGCGTGTGCTGGTTCAGCTCATCAACCATTTCCGAAACCGCAACAATCCTGTGCATTTGGCAACCGGCAAGGCAAACGGCGCTGCCAGCAAAGCTCTGGAACGGGACATTGAACCTTTGTCTGAGGATATCTGCAAGCGTGTGGCCCGCGATATCTTTAACCAGCTGTGGCAGGTCCTTCGTGCAGAAGATACTGAACCGAAGAGCGTCTACATTGACCCGGACTGTCATTGCAATAAACTGATTTTTCCGGATAATCCCCGCCAGGTCACTTCCGCCATGCGTGCTGCAGCCTGCGGCTCTCGCACGAATCTGTCGGACGGAAATGTGCTCCGTGCATTCCTTTACTGGAAGGGAAACGATGGCCCTGACTTGTGGAATGGCATCGACCTGGACCTCTCGGTTGTGTTCTACGGAGAGGAAAAGGCAAAGTTCATCTACTACGCGAACCCTAAGGACGAGACGCTCGGCGCTGTTCATTCCGGCGACCGCCGCTGCAGCGGTAAGAATGGTGCCGTTGAGTATGTAGATTTCGATATCAAGAAGTGCTTTCAGAACGGGTTCCGTTATGCCGCCCTCACTGTAAAATCCTACTCTGGGGAGAAATTCTCTGAGATGGAGAACGCTTTCTGCGGCGTAATGGTTCGGGATGGCAAGACGGGTGAGCAGTTTGAACCCGCGACTGTCAAGGACCGCTTTGCTCTCACTACGGATTCTGACCAGCTCGTTATGGTCGTTATAGACCTCATGACCCGTGAAGTCATTACGGTGGATAAAAGTGTGGCTCAGTTCCGTTTGTCGTGCCGGAATGTTGTGACAGACTATGCACCTACAGTAGCAGTCTGCACCTACGCGATGCAGCTGAAGAGCCTGTCTATCAAGGAAATGCTCGGTATGCGCTATGCACAGTTCCTGAAAGGCGACGACTGGAAGCACGCAAGCGTCATCGTGTCGGATGAACCTGAAAAGTTCAAGGTGACAGATAAGGATGCTCCTGCGCCGCGCATTGTTAGCCCCTATGACATTCCGGGCATTTATGACCTGATTTTTGGCAAGGAAAATCAATAAAAAAGAAGCTGTTCTCCTGAAAACGGAGAGCAGCTTTTTCTTTGTCAGGATGATTTTGCAAGAGAAGCGTCGGCAATATCCTTTTCGATTTCATCAAACTGATACAGCAAAAAACGTTTGCAATTTCTTAATTGGATGTCTAACCGTCTTTTGGTCACCTTTTTGTCTTTAACCATGTCGAGATAATCTTTGGCTGGAGACATATCCGGGTCAAAAAGAACACATCCCAAATTTACCTGGCACTTGGCATACAGCTCACGCACTTCACAGCAGCGGGTCATATGCTCGTCTTTGCGTCTCACACTCCAGCGAGCGGAACGCAATGCACGATAGCAGTTTTGCAATGCCGTGGTGCTGTAAATCCTTTTCTCTGCAACCATCATTTCCCTCCGACTTTTTATGAAAAAAATTTACCATATATTTATGAATTGACTATGACAAAAGGTGGTAAAACCATCAAATATATGGTAAAAAACGCGAAGGCAAGAAAAATTTTGAAAAAAGTGAAAAAAATGCGAAAAAAACGTGATGTTTGTGCTTGCGTGGGTGTGCGAGTCGCAGATAATAAAATCAGTGGCTCAGAGCAGTAAGCCCCAGAGCTCCCTGATAAGGGCGAACTCATGGTGCATATCTGCGTCATCAAGTCATCACATGGTAGACTGACGGGCCTTGCGGTGTTGCAAGAATGGTCAGGCGAGGGAAGCGATGAATCCCTCATTGCTGCCAAGTACATCGTGTTTTGATGCAGTCAGCGTCGAGAGGACGCGGATATGCAGGGCTTGACTTTTGACCTGGCGTATGCAGGAACGGCAGGAGTCAAAGGAGAAAGCTTAGTTCGAATCCACTATTTGAAAGGAGATTACCCCAATGAAATGTTACAAGCGCGTTGCAAGCGCTGTGATGGGTATGGCAATGGCCGCCAGCTGCATGGCTCCTATCACCGCTTACGCAATGGAAGACACCAAACAGCCCGTTGACAATACTGCTATTGCCAACCATCCCAACAACGAGACCATGCTGCACAGCACTCCCGTTTACCGCATCGGCGCCAAATCCTTCTACAAGGTGAACGACGACGGTTCCGTTGTCTACGCCGACCAGGATGCCGAAGGTTACACTGCAGTTCCTGCCGCTTATATTGCAAGCAGCCAGTATAACGATGGCGAAGAGTACGGCGTTTATACCACCAAAAAGGCTGATGGCACCTTCCAGATGCATTACGTCAAGATTTCTGACTGCCAGCAGACTCAGGGTGGCGTGAACTGGAACCACGGCACTGCTGATGAAGCTAAGGTTTCTGACGATACCAAGGCTGAGGGCACCGACACCGCCACCAACGAAGACCCGACGATGTCCACCCAGTTCTACATCTACCTGGACAACGACACCGAGATTCCTCCCGAGACTCCTCCGACCGAGGAAGAGCATCCTGGCGTGAAGACCGATGACGGCCGCGTTGAGTACGATATCACCGTTGCTACCGTGAACCATGTCAACATGAAGGCTACTGTTCCTCTGTACGTCTGCATGTACGGTTTCCGTTCCACCGGCAACGTTGTCACCCCGACCAAGGATGCTTACCAGCTGCGCAACTACTCCACCATCGACAAGAACAGCCGCACTTACATTGCCGATATCGTGAAGGTTACCCATTACAGCCGCATCTATGATGCTGACCACTCCAACGACGAGCTGTTCTCCATCGCTTACGATGCCGAAACCAAGACCTATACCTACTGGTACAGCGACCCCTCCACCACTCAGGGTTGGCAGCAGCCTGCTATCTACAAGACCCTGGCTGATGAGCATATCAACGCTTCCGGTGAGTGCTACGTCATCTACATCGATGGCGAGTGGGACTTCAAGGCCGCTGGTACTCTGACCGGTGACGAGCTGCGCCAGACTGTGAAGGCTATCGACCAGAACCATCAGCTGTCTCAGGACTTCATCATCGGTGATGGCGATACTCAGTGCAACTTCGGCAAGGCTTTCGCCGTTGGCGACAGCAAGACCGACAACTCCAAGCGTGAAGGTCTGGCCATCAAGGTTTCTGAGCTGCAGGCTGAACCCGCAACCTGGCGTGTTGTGCCTATGAGCACCAGCGCCTTGAAGCGCGGCGAAATCGCTATGAGCATTGCTCCTGCTTCTGCAATGTACAACGCTTCTGCCATCGACCTGTCCACCTGCTCCGCTCCTCTGGACATCACCGAGAACGGCTGGTTCATCGCTGGTGCTGAAAAGGCCAAGGTTGCTCAGGATGGCGCTGGCACCGATGCTGTCAAGCATGACGATGCTCCGGCCCTGCCGCTGATTACCACCGCCAAGATTGCTGGTTCCAACGTCAACGACGCTGGCTGCACTCCTGTCGTTCGTGTTACCTACAGCATCATCCCGATGTTTGAGACTGGTGATACTCAGACTGCTACCGCAGGCGGCGTCTCCAGCAACCGCTGATAGAGTCTCCGGACCTAATATAAAACAAGCCCAAACGTAAGGGTTGGCTGTCGAGTGACCTGCCGCTCGGCGGCCAACTTTTGTTAATAACAGCTCAGTCAAGAAATTGACGGAAAGGAATTGAATATCATGGCAACTACAATGACGACCCCTGAAAAGAATTCGAAGAAGAGCGGTAACAAGCTCCTGCATCGGACCGTTACGATTTGTGTGATTCTCCTGCTTCTCCTGTGCGTGGGTCTGTTCTTCTGGCACAATAAAAATGCTACTGCTTCCGACAACCGCCTGGAAGATTCGGTCGCTGCACAGCTTGGCCAGCTCGAAGGCAAGAGCGAGGCAGAGATTCAGGAAGAGCTGAACCGCGTCGTGGAAGAGGGTACAATGGCCATCTCCATCAACGTCAATCCGGTGTTTGATTCCGGCGATTCTGAGGGCACTCTCGAAATCGAGAACGCTCCCGGTAATAAATACGCTCAGGTTGTGAGCATTACCCTGGATGATAGCGGTAAGGAAATCTACAACAGTGGACTTATCCAGCCCAATTATCACATTCAGACAGATAAGTTGTCAGAGGCTCTGGCTGCTGGTTCTTACGACTGCACCGCAACCTTTACGGCTTATGATACCTCTGATGCCGAGAATCCTGTCGAGGTTGGCACTGCTGCTGCCAAGATTACGATTTCTGTGCTGTCTTAACGATTCGCCCCGGTGCAGACTTCGGTTTGCTCCGGGGCTTTTTTGGAACTTGTGATGCTGCAAAGGAGGCATTCCCGTGAAACAGCTTGCGAAAGTTCTCGCGTCTTTCTCGCTGGCCGCAACGATGTGTTTGGGCGTTGGCTTTGCAGCCGATTCTCCACATCCCGGTGAGCATGGCACGGTGGATAAGGCGATGGTCTCCGAAGAGACTGATAAGGCTTATGATGAGAAGCCGAACATGGGTACAAAGTTCAATTTGTATCTTGCGCCCGATATCCCTGAAACGGTTCCTCCCATTAAAAAAGATGTCCCCAAGATGGGTGATACCGGCATTCCTCAGGAATCCCTGCTCCAGGCCCTGCTGGTAGCGGGCGGCTGCTATCTTGTGAGCGATGGCGTGGCTGTCGCTTGCAAGGGTGGACGCCGTAAACCTAAAAAGACTGCGGAACTGAAAAACGCATAAGAAGAGCCCCGGTGCTGAAATGCATCGGGGCTTTTCTTTATATTAGGGGGCTTATTACCAGTTTACCGGGAATTCATAAATATCGTATTCATTCGAGTGACGGTCAACTTCGTTCTTCTTAAATGCTTCCAGACTGTCATATGCTGTCATCGTGATGCTATATGCATGGCCGTCTACATCGACCTCACCGTTTTCATCGATGATAACATTCTTAATCCAGAAGCCGAGAACTGCGGTGCCGGTTTCATCTGACCCATCCTTTTCGTAATCGACTTCATACGGAATAAACAAATCGTTGTATTCTTTGGAGAAGTTCTCTTCGCCATCTTTCCAGGAAATCAGGTATCCAGTATTAAGCCAGCGAGGTTCACCGATATTGGTTCTTGCGAAAGCAACCTCGTTCTGGTCAGCATCAAACACAGACGTTCTATCAACATTGTAGCTGGAACTGTCTTCGAGTCTTGCGGCTGCAATGGGCTTGATAACATCAAGGACCTCAGTTGTCACCTCATCGGCAGAACGGATGTATTTGGCAGCCCCTTTAACGGGAATTTCAATCGTGTCGCGGGAAAGCGCATATTCTTCGGAGAAATTCGTGAGAGCTTTTACCTGAACATGGAGTGTGACGGTATCATCTTCACTATAATCTTTGCTCTTATCAGTGTCATCCATGTAGTAATTCAGCATCGAATATGGACTATCAGAAGAAGCACCATTTGCTAAAGAGAACGTCAAATCAGGAAGGGTGCCAGTGATTTTGAATGTGACTTTCCCGGTTTCGGTATCTCCGCTAAATACTGTTGCAAACATCGACTCATCGAACGGGTCAACCATCTCGGGCTCTTTCAAACCCGATACTGTGATTTCCTTGCTTGCTGCTTTGGCGGTTACTTTGTTCTCTTTTTGGAAGTAATCGGAAACCTCAACGCTCAGGGTAACGGTATCGCCGTTTGACAGGTTCTCGGATGGCGTGACCTCGTAGTTCACTTCGCCCATCATGGCCGTTTCCGTGCGAGCTTCATCCATGTCAGTTTGACTCTTGCCTTTGCCGAAAACATCCGTTCCGATTTTATTGTAATCGACATTGACGGTTGCAGTTGCCTGACCATTCAACCCATCGAATGTGACATCCGCATATTGCAGGAAATCAACAGTCTTAGAACAGCCGGTGAGTGACAGTACAAGTCCTGCGGTTGCTGCTGCAACCAAAAGTAAACGCCTTAACCCTTTCATCTCAAACACTCCTTTTTGTTGGACTTCTGTTGGCGTTGTGTTGTTTTCATTATATCATGACACATATTTGAGGTCAACATATTCGCGATAGGTACAACGAATGTAAGAAATATTAGGAATTTAGAAAATATATTGTAATTTAGAATTGGTATGATGGTCAGTGGTTAGTTGCCGGATTGTGCGATTCTCATACAATAAAAATAGACAATATCGTAATTTGCGCCGTTGTGGGGTGTACAAATGCATACAGATAACAAAACAAAACTGACTTGGGTCGGGGTTCTCCGACTGGTTGTTGGGGGTATCTTCCGGCTTATCAGCATCGTTGCACTTCTAGCTGTGCTTGGAATCAGCTATCTGTTGTTTCAAAATGCAAAGCAAACCAAGGAAACGCAGGACCTCAATGTTCAGCTGGTTGAGATGCGTCAGGAAGTAGAAACCGAAGAAGATAACACGGATTGGTCCAAGGGAATGCTGGATATCAATTCCGACTATAAAGGCTGGCTTACAATTTACGGGACCCAAATCTCCGAACCTGTCGTGCAGGGTGAAACAAACGAAACCTATCTACGCACCAACATCAATGGCGAACATGCCGAGGCAGGAACCCTATTTCTCGATGAAACTACTGACCTGTCGCAGGATGGCAACCTTATCATTTACGGCCATAAAATGAACGACGGAACCATGTTCGGAACTCTTGATAAGTTTGAGGATGAAGAGTTCTTTGATAATAATGGAACAGTTTGCTGGGAAAGTGAGAAGGGCAAAGAGTACTATCAGATTTTTGCGCTCTTGGTTTTACCCGGATACAGTACAGCCCCTGATTTTATCGACCTTCAAGCCTGGAACAACGTTCTGGATGAAGAACAAACCGCCGACATGCTCAACACGATTGCAGACCGTGCGTCTATCTTTAGAGGGGAATCCTTTAACCTCGAAAAGGACAAGTACCTCTTCTTGGTGACTTGTGATTACAGCATCAACAACGGCCGCCTTGTTCTGGTGGGTAGACGGTTAAGTAAGAAGAGTGAGACGAAGGACACCACAGAGGAAAGTACAGATAATACTGAAGAAGCAGTATCTGAAGAGGAGAATAGTGAAAATGTTGAATAATTTGGCCGCCGCATTCTCGCGACTTTAGTCGTGGGAGGATTCGCAACAAGGCCGCCAAGAAAACTCTGTCGATTCCAAGCTGCCTGAATGATATGACTGAGCGAGCAGACATCAACTTCTCCGGGGTGTTGCAAGAAGCACTTAAAGCAAACCTAAATATTGGCTGATTGCGTTCTCACTGCCCTGCCAGTTGCCTGGTGGGGCATTTTTTTACTTGCTAAAATTCAATGTGATTTTCTGTATCGATTTGTTTACACTAAATTAGGAACAAAAAATCATGAATTTTGATAAATTCGATTGAATTTCTTTAATTTGTAGGGTATACTATTAGAAGGAAGGGAGTGGTATTGTGCTGATTGAGTTTACTGTGAAAAATTATCGGTCTTTTCGAGACGAAGCGACTCTTTCGATGGAAGCTACGGGAGCAAGTACGTTGAAAAGTGTGCTTATCCCATATGGCGGGATGCGAATTCTGCCGGGTGCTGCCATATACGGAAAGAACGGTGGCGGTAAGAGCAATGTTATCCGAGCTTTTTGGCTTGCGGTTCAATTCATCAGAAACGCACAAAAGACACAGCATGAGAAAGCAGCTATCCCCGTTGTTCCGTTTGCATTGAATGACTACTCGGCATCTGAGCCGACAGAGTTTTCGTTTGTATATACCTTGGATGGAATCAAGTATTGGTATGCCTTTTCTGCCACAAAAGAAAAGGTATATGCTGAGTCGTTGTATCATGCACCGAAAGGACAGAAGGCACTGGTTTTTGCTAGAGAAGGACAGGAATTCACCTTTACCGAAGAGAAGGCTCGTAGAAAGCTGATTAGTCAGGTTGTTGCCGAAAATCAACTGTTCTTTTCTGTAGCATGTACCATGAATGACGTTGCCTGCTCCAAAGCTATGACTTGGTTCCGGGAGAAAATCTATTTTTCAAGAGATTATTCGGATATTCCCCGGCAGCTGCTCGAATATTCGAACGACTCTAATATGCTGAAAGCGATTTCCGATTATGCGAAGGCTGCAGATGTTGGTATCGAAGATATGAAATTCGAAATCAACAGCAAGGAAATCAATGAAGAAGCTGATTTGCCTGCAAACATTCCCGAAGAAGTTAAGGCTGCACTTGTGCAGTTCATGCATGTGCTTTCGGAAACCTCTAACAATTCGGAAACTCACCTCAAGATGGGGCAGGTTAACGCAACATCCATGCATCAAGGTCAAAACAAAGACGGAACAAGCCATATGTTTTCGATGGAGCTGGCAGACGAGTCTGATGGCACAAGAAAACTGATGGCCATTGCTCCTGCAATTGAGTCCGTGCTGTCAAAGGGCGGCCTTTTGCTGGTAGATGAAATCGAAAAAGAACTGCACCCTGCTCTGGTAGAGTTTATTGTTGCCAAATTCCAGAGCAAAAAGACAAACCCTAATGGGGCACAAATTGTCTTTACGACACACAACACCGACCTGTTGAGTATGGAGCTGCTTCGTAAGGACCAGTTGTATTTTGTGGACAAGGATAAAAAAGATGGTGCTTCAGAACTCTACAGTATCAGCGATTTTTCCACTCGTACGACCGAAAATGTCCGCAAGGGCTATCTCCTCGGAAAATATGGCGCGACTCCCAATGTCGAAATTGAGGAGGTTGAATAATGGCTCGCAAGCTAAAGAAGTCCAAAGTCAGCATCTGCGTTTTCTGCGAAGGAGAAAGTGAACAGGCATACACTGATTTTCTGAAATGCAAATTTCAGAATGTAGCTGTATTTAAGCGACCGTCATCAACTGGCTTGTTTGACGATGCGGATAGCCGCTTCAAAAAGGACCCAAAGTACCGTGACTATGCGGATGTAATCGATGAGATATGGTTTTTCTTTGATGTAGAAGAAAAAGACATAGATAACTGGAGCAAACGACTGGAAATCATCAAGCGTTTGCGACGTCTTCGGAAAAAGCCACAGATTAGAGTTCGTCTGTTAATGACAACTGGATGCATCGAGTATTGGTTGATGCTTCATTACAGGTTGTTTGCCCCTCCGGTATTGACCGTTCCAGAAAAAGAACAAATGCTGCGACAAGTCATAAAAGAAGAACCTACTTACAAGAAGGGGAACTATATCGCTACGGCACGCATTGCCCAACATTATCCAACAGCAGTTAAGAATGCTGGAATCATACTGCAGAATCTCTTAAAAGAAGGAATGCCCGGTCTGGAGGATACAGACGAGCGCAATCTCTGGCTGTGTAAGAATTGCAGAACGTTTTCTACTGTACAAGAAGCAATTTCTTTCCTTGAAAGTTTGAAATGCGAGTGATGCACCCTGTTCGTAAGGCAGGACGGAAATAACCTGATACAATTACATTTCTATCATTATAACAGCGTATAGGCTATACCGGTCTGTACGCTTTCTTTTTTGCATGAAGAACCGTCCCTCTATGAACCTCTATGGATTTATTTGGTATTGTATCGGACGCTGTTTTTTTCGTCATAATCAATAAAAGCATTTATTGCTTTTTGTTAACCATGTAATTGACATTGCAAAACAGTGTCGGTAAAATAAAGGTATTCGATAGACCGCATTAACAATCTGTGAACTTTTTGGGGTTCGTATTGTGTGATTGCCACATAGATGGTATTATGCAATTGTACAGAAGGATAGGCGGCATAGAGTCCACGGCATCGTCGATGACGAAATACAAAGCTGCGTAGGGCTAACGTCGAGCCTATAAGTTTAATGTGGCCCCGGCACTAGACGCCGGGATGTAAAGGAGAAACTGAATATGAAACGTAAGACTATCATTTTAGCAGTGGTAGCAGCCGCTGCGATGGCGATTACCCTGGTAGGGTGTGGCGTGAAAATCACGAACATCGCGGTTCCGGAGCGTGCAACGATGGAGAAGGGTGAAAGTATTACCCTGCCCGTTGTGTACGGCACCGACGATGCTCCGGCCGTGACCCCCGAGACTGCTGCAACCGGTGAAAGCGCTGAAACTGACGAAAAGCTCGCTAAAGCAGCAAGTAAACTGACGGTCGCATGGACTTCTTCCGATGAGAGTGTTGCGACTGTTGATGCGACTGGCATGGTGGTTGCTGTCTCTGCAGGTGAAGCTGACATCACTGCAAGCGTCACGGATTCTGAGATGAGTGCTGTCTGCAAGGTTACGGTTAAAGTGGCCGCGAAAGACATCACCGTTCCCGACAACCTTGACGTCAAGCTCAACGATGGAAACGAAACCACTGTCGAGGCAACTGTAAGCCCGGCTGATGCCACCGATGTGAAGGTGAGTTACGCTTCTACTGATGAGGCGGTGGCCACCGTCGATAAAGACGGCAGGGTTCAGGTCTTGCAGCCTGGTGAATGCGACATCACCACGACCCTCATGCAGGATGGCGAAAAGGTCACCGAGAAGACGACTCATGTGAAAGCATTCTATGAGGTTGAAAGCATCACGCTCGACTCCAACGAAGGCAAGTTGACGGTTGGTAACTCTCACACCATTAAGGCAACGGTCGCTCCCGAAGAGGTTGCTGCCGAAACTACCATCGAGTGGTCGTCCAGCAACGAGAAGGTCGCTACCGTCGATGAGAACGGTAAAGTCACTGCAATTGCGGCCGGTGAGGCAACCATCACTGCTGCTGCGGGTGAAAAGAATGCGACCTACAAGCTGACCGTCCAGGCCAAGAAGATTGTGCAGAACACAAGCAAGAGTTCCAACAAGGGTAATACCTCCTCCAGTACGGGTAGTTCTGCCCCGGCACCCGTCGCACCGTCTGCACCCACTACGCCGGTACAGCCCAGCAATCCGGAGCCTGCTGCTCCGGCACAGCCTGACCCTCAGCCGGAACAGCCGAGCAACCCGGAACCGTCTCAGCCGAGCGGTGGGGATAGCGGCAGTACGGAAAACAAGCCTAACGGCAGCGGTGGTTGGGAATGGGGTGGCCCCGTAATTTCCACTCCGACCGATAATGCATGTCCTCCTGAAGGCGATTGCCTCTAACTCTTCGTTGCTGTAAAATTGACTAATACAAATAGCGGTAGGACAACCTACCGCTATTTTTGGAGTGTAAGATATGAAGCGTAAGACTATCATTTTAGCAGTGGTAGCAGCCGCTGCGATGGCGCTCACCCTGGTAGGGTGCGGTGTGAAAATCACGAACATCGCGGTTCCTGACGCAATTACTGTCGAGAAAGGCGAGGCAGTGGCTTTGCCGGTCGCTTTCGGCACCGACGATGCTCCGGCCGTAACTCCTGAGACTGCTGCAACCGGTGAAAGTGCTGCAACGGATGAGAAGGTGGCCAAAGCTGCCGAGAAGCTCACCATTGAGTGGACCTCCTCCGATGAGAGTGTTGCAACGGTTGATGAGACCGGCACTGTCACTGCAGTGGCGGCCGGTGAGGTGAACGTTACGGCTTCCGTAAAGGACGCCGACATCGCCGCGAGCACTCACATCAAAGTTGTCGTCACTCCCACCGGTGTCGCGGCACCTGAGTCTATTGACCTCGTCACCAATGGCGAGAACACCAAGGACCTGGACGCTAAGCTGATTCCTGCAGATGCAACAGATGTCAAACTTGCGTACGAATCGAGTGACGAATCTATCGCGACCGTTGATGAAACCGGTAAAGTAACTGCAGTTGCTAATGGCGAATGCACCATCACGACCTATGTCGTTGCGGATGCCAAAGACGCTGATGCCTCGGAACTGAGTGCTGTTGCAGTTGAAGCAGCAGATTCTGAAGAAACTGACGACAGCGTGGCCACGATGCCTGAAGACCTGGCAGCAATGGATTCTGCGTTCGGCGTTGTTCCTGAGGACCTGAAAGCCGAGACCAAAGTTACAGTTACCACGAACGTGGAGAGTATTACTCTCGATAAGACAGAGGGCGTGCTCACGGTAGGTAATACTGTGACTGTCACCGCAACTGTTACTCCTGATACGGCAACCAACGCCTCTGTGACTTGGTCCTCCAGCGATGAGGCAATTGCAACTGTTGACTCTGAAGGTAAGATTACGGCCGTTGCCCCTGGCACTGCCACAATCACTGCAACAAGTGATAGCAACCCTGATGCAAGTGCAGCGTATGCAGTAACTGTGCAAGCTAAAAAGGTAGTCGCTCCCGCAAGCACCAAGACCTCCAGCAAGAGTAACTCTGGAAACACTGGTAGTAGTTCGAACAGCGGAGCAGCGGCTGCCGCTCCGAGTAATCCTGCTCCTGCTCCCGTACCGGACCCGGCACCTGTCCAGCCGAGCGAACCTGCACCTGACCCTCAGCCTGAACAGCCGAGTGGCGGCGATAATGGTGGTTCTGGCGATTCCAGCAATTCTGGAGATAAGTACGGCGAAGGTTACGACCGTTGGGGGGGACCAGTGAACTCGGCTCCTACTGATAACGGTTGCCCTCCTGAGGATGTTGGCATTCTTTGCTGATGGCTTTTTGAAAAACAGTAAATTATAAACAACCGGCAACTCGTAGTATAGAAGCAACATGTCTTCTTGCTACGAGTTTTCTTTTTTAAAGAATAACATCTGTGTATTATAACACCTTTGCCAAAATGTGCGATACCATTAAAATTAAAGGCGAAGAAGGTGAATCGATGAAACCCATAAAACTAAAAGAACTTATTGCAACGGCTAAAGACCCTGCTACGCAGCAAATTGCCATTGCGGAGAACTATACGTTATATGTTGTCCCACTGTTTGAAGGCTTGGTGAAAGATGTAGATAAAGCGCTTGCAGAACGCATCTTGTCGGATTGGCGTGTGGAAACAGATAGTACACGCTTCATCGCATTAGTGATTTAGTCTCTCAAAACCTGCAAGTATGTAGAAGTCTTGAGATAGCACGTATAGGGTAATCCCAAGTCCCTGCCTTGCGATGATGTAAATACACCAAGAAATGCAATATGGACAGGTCGTTGCGTTGCTTGTAGTGATGTTTGCGTTTCGGTTGTAAAATGGCTCCAAACAGTCAAAGACATTGTAAGCCCCATAATAGTTTTCTTTGTTACTGCATCCTTTACGATTAGCACCTTGATGTCAACCCCGTTGTAAGGATTCTTGGCGTTAACAACCTCGCAAAGCACTTTGCCATAATAAATGCTAATTTCTTGGGGGCTATCATTTGTTGCTAACCGCACTGGCAAGTCTTCGATACGGCACTGAGGGAGACGCCTGCGGACCTCTTGCTGCTGATGCACAACAGGGACATTATTTCCGTTTGCATTGCGGTTTGCCGCCCTTGCATTGGCCGCCTGCTGGTCGACATTAAATGTGGCACGTAAGAGCGAGTCAAGCTGAGAAAGAGCTTGCTCCTCAATATCACCGTTAATTTCAGTAACGCTCTTTACAGCTCTCTCGTCCAACGCATACCAACAGCCGTCAACGTGCTCTTCGTGTGGGTGCCCACGGTAAAAAAGTGTGCCGTTCGCGTGAACTACTGTCAGTGGGACAGCTTGGCAGCCAGGGCAAAACAAGTGCCCTTTGTAGACCTTTTCATAAACGGCAGGGTCGTGATTGTACTCACTACGCATCTGCATAATGGAAACCATGCCGCCTGTGGTTGTGCAAAATGCCTCAGTGTACTTTGCCATAGATTAACAACTCCTTTGTAATTCAAGGTGATTATTATGATAACTTTGCACGATTTGCTGGACAATTTCTGCTGTACGGACCCGTACACCGACTATGCCATTGTCAACATTAAAACAGGTGAAGTGCTTGTTGACCGCGTCCACGATAGAACATACGCGATTGATGATGTTGATGACTACAATAAATTCCTGCCTTATGCGCGAAAGCGAGTTCAAGCGTGGGAAGCAAAAGACGGGAAAATGATATTCTACATTTTGCCTCCTCGAAAATAAAGTAAATGCCAAAACTGATATCTGAGGCTTCTAAACAATAATATACCATATATTTGACTGTTCGTTTTTACAAGCTTTTCTACCCGCGTTGTCGTAATTGCACAAAAGCTAATATGTGACAAAGAAGCCGTTCCATGAAGATTCGGCTTCTTTTTTGTTGTTTGTGTCGTTGAAAAGTTACTTTTCACTTTCCGCGAAATTTGTTTTTCGGGCTTATTGCCAAGGCTTGCGAATCGCATATGATAGAGAATGTACGGAAGCAAAAAGCAATGCGTGCAGGGGTGTTGAAGCGTGGCGCTCCGCCAAAGCGCCTGCAAAAACGCCGCTGTACAGAAAGGAAATCGCATTATGCAGAAAATTATGCAAAAAGTGACCTCCGTAGCATTGGCCGCCAGCATGCTGTTTTCGATGATGTCCACGACCGCGCTTGCGTTCGCAGACGATACCGGAGACAGCACCTCTGTTTCGACCGATGTCACGGATGCCCCGGCTGCGGAAGAGGCAGATGCGGTGGATTCCGGTAGTTCAAATGATGCCGACTCCTCTGATGCCACTTCCGCGCCGACTATCACGGATGTTGTGGACCTGACGCATGAATCGTATGAGGATGCCAACTCTAACGATGAAACTACTCAGGATGCAACGTCTGATGTGGTGGATGGGGAAGAGACTTCTGAATCCACAGAAGTCTCTACTCCTGAAACTGCAGAACCCACTTTCGTCGGTTTGCAGACAGTAACGCCGGAATACGGCGATAAACTGACTGCGGATGTTGGCGATTCTATCACTCTGGATGCTCTGCTGAATCGTGACGATGTATCCGTCACCTATCAGTGGCAGCGCAAGCAGAACTTTGCTGTTGATACGGCGTTGGCTCTCTACAACTACGAAGAGGACGAGCCTACCTGGTACAACTTCGTTATCGAAGATACCACAGAGCACACCGTCCTTGAAGAGCGTCCCGACTATGTCTGGCAAGGCTGCGAGATGTATTTCGCAATTGTTGATGCCCTGGACGACATGGGCGCAGATAGCAGCAATGTGCAGGTTGCGTGGCATACTCCGAACTATGTGTTGGACGGTTACAGCATTTCCGCTGGCACTGCTGAGGATGGAACCACTGAAATCTACGCATCCAACGAGGAGAACACCTACACTGCCCGCGTTAATGACGAAGGTAAGTGGGAATTTTCCGATGAAAGCACTGCAAATCTGAAAACCGAATGGCAGGATATTGAAGGTGCAACAGAATCTACCTATACTTTTGAAGTAACGGAAAATGACCTGTTCGCTACCTATCGCTGCCGCATCACGGTAACGGATGAAGCATACCGCGAAGAAAACTTCAAGGCTCTCGAAGATTTGGGCAATGAACTGACTGAAGAAGATAAGACTGGAGATATTATTCTCCAGACAGTTCAGTTCAGCATCAGCCTGCCTGAAGACGAAAACAGCAGCGATATCGCTGTTCGGCGTATGCCTGCAACAGTAGCTATGCTTGCAGATACTTTCTCTGCTCGCGCTACTGGCGGCGTTGCCATTTCCTCTGACAACCAGTGGATTACCGGCCTGGATAGCAACTACGAGTACATCACGAAGAACATGTACGACCAGGTTACTGAATGGTTCAATGCCGGTAAAATCGACAAAGCCACTGCTGACCGTTATTGGACACAGATTGGCGGTGCATGGAGTACCGCTAATGTCTATACTGCAAACGTTCTGGACGACAATAAATTTCCGACTGGTGCCACGCGTGAGTATTACGGCTTTCCCCTAACGGATGGCAACATGCTTGAAGTCAACTCCGAGTGGTACGGTCAGACCGTTTATTTCCGTCCACACAACGACAGTAACGATTGGAATCTGACTGGCACTGCGGTCAATGTTCCCGCTTACACTGCTGTTCTTCGCAACAATGGCAGCTACGGCACAGGCGCATCCGGCACAAAGTACAAGGATGCTGTTGTTTTCTTGAATCCCTGGGTTTCTGATGCAGGACGTATGTATGCAAACTTTATCAACTATGTAACTGATAACGGTTGGTTGCAGAATAATAATGGTAGCCACATGAGTCAGCATATCACGGTTTTGTCTGTTAAAGCTGAGCAGTTTAACCAGGACCCTGACCGTTATATGATGGACGCCGAGGGCAATTATCGCATTGACTCTATCGGCTGGGGTGTTTGTGTTAACCAGGAGCCCGACCTTTCCGGCAAAGCGTATTATGCTATCAAGTCATTCCTGAGCCAGGGTTATGGTATGTGTATCGGCCACGATACAATGTATGCCTATGCTGGTTCCTGGTACGATGCGCACGAAGCTGGTTATACTGACCCTGGCTCTCGTGATTACTACGAAGGCGGTCGGTATGGTCCTGACAAGAACGATACCTCTACCCGTTATTATGTTCTGAACAGTGTTCCCAACATTGATAACGGCCACTGGAACATGAATGCTCTGATGGGTGCTAACGGCGGCAACATCGATTCTGGTACAGTCCTTCCGACCGATGCTATTTCGATGATTCTGTCCACTGGTGGTTCTCACAGCTCCTACGGTAAGGCTGGTATTATGTACGGTTCTGACCAGCTGAGTGTGAAACTGAAGCCTTACTCCAATTCTCAGGCTCAGAGCACTGTCAAATATCGTAATCCTACCAACTTCCCCTACGACTTGCCGTCTACTCTTTCTGCCGCCAAGACGCACTCTAATTCTCAGGTTGCATTCGGTCCTATCTGGGTCGATTACGCTGGCGGTAACGTGACTGGTGCAGAGTTCGGTTACAATCCGGACCCGACAACCAAGACAATTACCGATGAAGAGACTGGTCAGTCCTGGTTCGGTACAAGCAACTTTTACTTGTCTGGTACTGGCAACTTCCTGATGAACCAGATTGGTCACTTGCCGAATAACAAGGCTACTCGTGATGAATCTGCTCTGTTCGCCAACACTGTCATGTACATCTCGCAGCGCAAGCAGTGCGAGATTTGTGCAGCAAACC
>OKRZ01000563.1_pt1 | contig 29047 bp, 28 predicted proteins | sample 1601141 | NCBI WGS metagenome assembly OKRZ01 (sample SAMEA3541524, study PRJEB24748) | human gut metagenome | biome: human gut; feature: human-associated habitat; material: faeces | place: China | collected 2012
CCAATTCCTTCTTCAATAGCTCATCCGTTCCCGTTTTACGGAGCTGGTCCATAAGGAAGAAAGAATTTCCACCAGTAAAATATATCACATCCGCATCTTCAAAAACAGACTGTATCGTTAAATAAGCCTCCGTTGAAATATCAATTTCAGTTACGGCTGCTCCCAGTTTATTGAATAGCTTTCGAGCCGAGCCGACATAACCGGTATAGCCTTCACGCAGCGAAGCTGTGGGAATAAATGCGACTTTCTTGTTATCAATTTCTTCTTTTATCAAACTTCCTACACTTGAAAAGTGCGAACATAAAAACAGCTTCATCCATATTCTCCTTTATAAATTTGTTGCTCAATTTCGTGTTCAAATTATACCATAAAACTTGTGAACAATTCTACCGCAACTTTGGACTATATGAGAAAAGTCCGAACAGTTTTCTGCCCGGACTTTCTCGCTCAATCATAAATCAATTCCGCTTTCACAATCTCCTCTGCCTGTGCCTTGCAAGCGTTCATCTGCCGCACCCATTCCATTTGGTTTTCAGCTTTCAGTTGCTCGGTCACGCCGTTTTGCTCTGCCAGTGACCGCACGATCAGCTCCATGCGGTTTCGTGCCGCTTCGTCAATCTCGGCGCAATACTGTCTTACGTACACCCAGCTATCGCGCGGAATGCCTTTTCTTTTGTTTTACAGCGCGGTCCCCTTTTTCGGCACGAAAAAGGACTTCATATCCGCCCTTTCAAGCTCGAGCAGCTTGATCTTTTTGTCGACGCCGTCTGCGTAGCCGGTCAGGCTGCCGCTCGCGCCGACCACGCGGTGGCAGGGGATGATGAGCGAAATATCGTTGTGCCCCACCGCGCCACCGACGGCCTGCGCAGACATGTGCGTTAGGCCCTGCTTCTCCGCCAGCTTTCGCGCAAGCGTGCCGTAGGTCGTTGTTTCACCGTAGGGAATTTCCAGCAGCAGCGCCCATACTGCCTGCTGGAATGCCGAACCCACGGGGTGGAGCGGCGGCGTGAAGTCCGGCTCGCGGCCCGAAAAGTAGATATCGAGCCAGCGCTTGGCCTCGCACAAAACAGGCGTCTCGCTCTCGGCATACTCTTTTGGCAGCGTGCGGGCAAAATATCTCTGCCCGTCGAACCACAGGCCCGTCAAGCCCTCTTCGTCCGCCGCAAGCAGGATGCCGCCGAGCGGCGAATCATAATGCTGGGTGTAAGTCATCGTCCTCGCCTCATTTCTTCTCTTTCGGCGCGTGATCGTGCAGCTCGGGGATCGCACCGCCGGACACCGCCCAGAGGTACAGGCTCGCCACGCTGCCATAGGGCGAAAAGCGGCGGCGGTACTTTTCAAAGAGCCCTCGGTCGATCTTTCGGTGGTGGTACACCATGCGCAGCCCCCGCTGGATGGCAAGGTCGTCGCAGCTCAACACGTCCTGCCGCTGCATGCAGAAGAGCAGGATCATCTCCGCCGTCCACACGCCGATGCCCTTGAGGGACGAAAGCTCCCGGATAGCCTCCTCGTCGCTTTTTTGCCAGATACCTTCTAAATCGAATGCGCCGGTGTGGACCTTTTCGGCAAAATCCGTGATGTACTCCGCCTTTCTGAACGTCATGCCGAGTGATTGGAGCTTGGAAACACCCGCGGCGAGGACCGTCTCGGCGTTGACCTCGCCGAGTGCCGACAGCATCCGCTGCCAGATCGTCTCCTGTGCCTTGGTCGAGATCTGCTGGCCGATGATGTGGTGCACGACGGCGGAAAAGAGGTCAGTATCCACTTTTCTCTCGACATGGCCGATGCGGTCGATGACCTCGGCCATGCGCTTATCCTTCTTTTTAAGATAGTCGGTCTCCTCTTCCCCGTAGGCAAAATACATTGAGCTTCCTCCCCGCCGTGTCATCTAAAACGTATGTTCTATATATTATATGGTGCCATTTTCTTTCTGTCAAGCGTGCAAGCTTTTGTAACGGACTATCGAAAAAATTTTCGAAACCCTCTTGACTGAAAGTGTACTTTAAGTTGTAGAGTATCAGTGAACTTTAAGAACAACAAGTTTTTAGAGGAGGAATATCCCATGATCAAGCCTTATATCGTATGCCACATGATGACCTCGGTCGACGGACGTATCGACTGCGCCATGACCGAGCACCTACCCGGCGTGCAGGAATATTACGACACGCTCGACGCGCTGGACGCGCCCACACGTATCAGCGGCCGCGTGACCGCGGAGCTCGAAATGGCGCTGCCCGGAAAGTTTGAGGCCAAGACCGCCGAAGCACTTGGCAAGGAGGCCTTTTCCAAGGCCGCCGACGCCGAGGGCTACGAGATCGTCGTTGACACCCACGGCACGCTTCTCTGGGGTGAGAGCGCCGAAGACGAGCGTCCGCTGCTCATCCTGACGAGCGAGCAGGTCAGCAAGGAGTACCTTGCGTATCTCAACGGCAAGCACATCTCGTGGATCGCCTGCGGCAAGGAACACGTCGACTTGAAGCGCGCGTGCGAAATTCTCGCCGCAGAGTTTGACGTCAAGAGAGCCGCCGCGGTCGGCGGCGGACACATCAACGCAGGCTTCCTCGCCGCGGGGCTACTCGACGAGGTCAGCATTCTGATCGGCGCCGGCATCGACGGCCGCGGCGGCATGCAGAGCGTGTTCGACGGCCTGCCGATGGAGCGCGGCGTCACGCCGCTCAAGCTCACGAGCGTGCGGCAGTACGGCAGCGGCGCGGTCTGGCTGCGCTACAATGTGGAAAAGTAAAGCAGAGGAGGCTTTTTAACATGAAGTACGAAAATAAAGAAGCATTTGAACAGGTCAACATGTTCGGCACCGGCACGCCGAACACCGCTTACGCCAAGTTTTTCATCGGCGATTCGTTCTTAAATCCTCTGACTGACCCGAAAGGCAGCCTCTTCGCCGCGAACGTGACCTTCGAGCCCGCCTGCCGCAACAACTGGCACATCCATCACGCGACTTCCGGCGGCGGACAGCTCCTTCTCTGCACCGCGGGCGAGGGCTGGTATCAGGAAGAGGGCAAGGACGCCGTCAGCCTGCACGAGGGCAGCGTCATCATGATCCCCGCGAACGTGAAGCACTGGCATGGCGCGAAAAAGGACAGCTGGTTCAGCCACATCGCCGTTGAAGTCCCCGGCAAAAACTGCCGGAACGAGTGGTGCGAGCCGGTCTCGGACGAAGAGTACAATAAGCTGTAATCGGAGGCAATTTCCATGATCTTAAACGAAACTTATACGCTCGAAAACGGCCTGAGCATCCCCAAGCTCGGCCTTGGCACCTGGTTCATCGACGACGATCAGGCCGCCGAGGCCGTCCGCACCGCCGTGAAGCTCGGCTACCGCCTCATCGATACCGCGCAGGCCTACGGCAACGAGCGCGGCGTGGGCGAGGGCGTGCGCACCTGCGGCGTTCCGCGCGAGGAGCTTTTTGTCGCCAGCAAGGTGGCCGCGGAGCTCAAGACCTATGACGAGGCCAAAAAGTCCATCGACGAAACGCTCAAGAAGATGGGCCTTGACTACCTTGACCAGATGATCATCCACTCTCCCCAGCCGTGGAACCAGTTTCGCGTGGAAAAGCGCTATTCTGAAGAAAATAAAGCCGTCTGGCGCGCGCTCGAGGATGCGCAAAGCGAGGGCAAGGTCAGAGTCATCGGCGTGTCGAACTTTCTGCGCGACGACCTTGAAAATCTGCTCTCCGACTGCCGCGTAAAGCCGATGGTCAACCAGATCCTGCTGCACATCAGCAACACCGACCTCGCACTGCTCGACTACTGCCGCGAGCAGGGCATCCAGGTGGAGGCCTACTCCCCCATCGCCCATGGCGAGGCGCTCAAGAACCCCGCCATCGCGGAGATGGCGAAAAAGTACGGCGTCAACGCCGCGCAGCTGTGCATCCGCTATGTCATCGAGCTCGGCGCGGTCGCGCTGCCGAAGACGGCCAACCCCGACCACATGGCGAGCAACGCCGCCGTGGACTTCACCATCTTGAGTGAGGACATGGAGACGCTCAAGCACACGGACCGCATCGCCGACTACGGCGAGTTCAACATCTTCCCCGTCTTCAGCGGCAAGCCGCTCGCGTAACGAATGCAAAAGGAAAAGGAGAGCACGCAGCAGCGTCCTCTCCTTTTTTTACAAAAGCATGCAGAAACCGATCTGCATACAGAGCCATCTTTCAAAAAGCCTCTTATTTCTTCTCTTCCTCGCGCACAAACATCATCAAAAAGCTGACTGCGAGCAGCAGGCAGGACACCCAGATGCCCTTTTCGGCAAAGCGCGCCGTCAGGACGCTGCCAAGCCCCGCGCCGACGGCAAAAATACCGATGACGCCAAAATACGTCAGTGCCTTTTTCAGCACCTCGCGGTCGTGCGTGTGGAAGTAGACGCACAGCGCCTCGGTGCCGCTGCGCATGTTGCCGATGCACATGGTGCTCGCGTAGGCGTGGCCGCGCACCTTGCGGAAGGTCTGCACCTGCATCGCGCAGACGAACGAGACGAGCGCGTTTGCAAAGGTGTTGACCTCCTGCGGCAGGAAGCCGGCAAAAAACAGCAGCACGATTTCGGCCAGAATGATGAGCTGGCGCCAGTGCACCTTTTCCATGCACTTATAGCGGCGGTGGACGCATTCCGCCACAAAAATGCCCGCCATAAACGAGATCACCGGCACAAAATAGCGGAAAACATCTGCCCAGTCGCCTGCAAAAAGGTGTGTGCTCATCAGCACGATGTTGCCCGTCTGCGCGTTGGCAAACACCTTGTCGCGGCAGCAATAGGTATAGGCGTCCTGCAATCCGCCGGATAAAATGATAAACGCGGACATCAGGAACGAATCGGACATCTGCCCGTGCGGTCGATCAAGCTGCATGGTTACATTTTGGCTCCTGTTCGTTAAAACTCCGACATGATTATACGGCGGTGGCCGCGCTTCGTCAAGCGGCTTTTGCGTCGAGCCGCGCGGTGTATCTGCGGATGCACGCCGCAGCGTAAACGGCGGTGACAAGCTCCGTGATGGGCATGGCGAACCAGAGCGAATCCGCGCCCGCAAGAAGCGGCAGCATCAGGATCAGTGCACCGCTGATGACGAGTCCGCGCGCGACCGACACGATAAACGCCGCCTTCGGCTGTAAGATGGCCTGGAAATAATACGTCGAGAAGATGTTGAACGGCAGCAGCAGGAATGAGATCGCATACGCGCGGATGATGGCCGGGGCCATCGCCAAGATCGTCTCCGTCGGGCTCATAAAAATGCGGATGTAGAGATTCGGGCACGCCACGCTCGGCGCCGTCCAGAAAACGCCGAAAAATACGACCGTCCACAGCGCATATCGCAGCGTCTCGCGGATGTGAGCCTCTTTCCCCGCGCCGAAATTCGTCGAAATGATGGGCTGGGATGCCTGTCCGACGCTGTACGCGCAGCACTGGACGAATGTGCTGACGTTGATGATGGGGCCGTAGATCGCGAGCGCGTCCGAGCCGAGGTATTGCATGATCTGGCGGTTGAAGAGCACAGTCAGAATCCCCATCGCCATGTCGATAAAGAAGCTCGAAAAGCCCGTGACGGCGATCTTCCACAGCTTGCGCGCAAGCCTCTTTGGTTTCACGAGGCGCAGCGTGTTCTTCCTGCTCGCAAAGTGCGTCAGCATCACGAGGAACGACACCGCCGAGCCCAGCGCCGTGGCAAGACCCGCGCCGTAAACGCCCATATCGCATGGGAAGACGAAGAACCAGTCGCCGAGCACATTGAAGATGCCGCCCGACAGCACACCAAGCGTCGCAAGTGCGGGCGCGCCGTCGTTGCGCAGAAATGCCGCGAGCATCTGATTGAAGAGGAACAGCGGGAATACAACTTTAACGGGGATCATGTACCGCTGCGCGAGGGCGAGCAGCGTCTCATCCGTGCCGAAAAACATCAGAAGCGGACGCTCGAAGAGGATGAGCCCGACCCACGCGAGCGCCGCCAGAATGACCGAGCCGATGACCGCTGCGGTGAAATACTGGTCGTCCTCACCGTCAGCGCTCATGCCGCTGCCGCGCTTCGTGCTGAAGATCACACTGCCGCCGATGCCCATGAGAAGGCCCAGGCTGTAGATGACGTTCCACACCGGCGCGACCACAGCCAGCGCCGCCGTGCCATCAGGCCCCTGATACTGCCCGACCATTGCCATGTCGACGATGCCGTAGATGCTGGAGATCAGCGCACTGCCGAACGCCGCCGACAAGTATTTGAAGTAAAGCGTTTTGATATTTCCACGCAAAAGGTCCATTGTCGTTTCCTCCTGTCAACAAAAAAAGCCGGATAAGGAACAGGCATTTCAGCCTGCGCCTTATCCGGCTGCCGTTTCTTTCGAACAGCGCGCCCTCCGAGCGAGCAAGAGGGACTAAAGCACAAGAAAACGGCAATGTCAAGCCGCGGCGATTTCCCTCTTTTTTCCTTTCTGAATTTTCCGTGGACAATTTCTTCCCGATGGGGTAACATCATAGAAAAACAGGAAACGGAACACTTTTTCATGGACAAGTACAGCATCTTAAAGCAATATTACGGCCACAGCGCGTTTCGCGCGGGGCAGGAGGCGCTGATCGACGCGATCCTCTCCGGGCGCGATGCACTGTGCGTCATGCCGACGGGCGGGGGCAAGTCGCTCTGCTATCAGATCCCCGCACTGCTCCTGCCGGGCATCACGCTCGTCGTCTCGCCGCTCATCTCGCTGATGAAGGATCAGGTCGCAGCGCTCAAGAGCGCGGGCGTTCCCGCGGCGTACATCAACAGCTCACTGACAGGTGAGCAGATCCGCACGGTCTACGCCCGCACGCGCAAGGGTGCCTACAAGCTCATCTACGTCGCGCCCGAGCGGTTGGAAACGAACAGCTTTTTATCGCTGATGCAGGAGATGGACGTGTCGTTTCTCGCTGTGGACGAGGCACACTGCATTTCGCAGTGGGGACAGGACTTCCGCCCGAGTTACCTCGGCATTGTCGATTTCATCAATGCCCTGCCGCGCAGACCCATTGTCGCGGCCTACACCGCAACGGCGACAAAGCAGGTGCAGTCCGACATTCTGCGGCTCTTGCAGCTGCAAAGCCCGTACCGCATCGTGACGGGCTTCGACCGTCCGAACCTCTATTTCGACGTGCGCCGCCCGAAAAACAAGTTTTCCGCCCTCGCCGCACTCATTGACGAGCGGCGGGGCAGGAGCGGCATCGTCTACTGTGCAACGCGCGCGGCGGTCGAGCGCGTGTGCGACAGCCTGTGTGACCGCGGCATCGCCGCCACGCGCTATCACGCGGGCCTCACAGATGAGGAGCGGCAGCAGAATCAGGACGATTTTCAGTTTGACCGCAAGACCGTCATGGTCGCGACGAACGCCTTCGGCATGGGCATCGACAAGTCAAACGTCAGCTTTGTCATCCATTACAACATGCCGAAAAGCCTCGAGGCCTACTATCAGGAGGCGGGCCGCGCCGGACGCGACGGCGAGAATGCCGACTGCGTCCTGCTCTTCGCGCCCGCTGATGTGGAGACCGCACGCTTTCTCATCGAAAACGGCGGAGCCGACCAGCTCTCGGAGGAGGACGCTGCGCTCGTGCGCAAACGCGACTATGAGCGCCTGCAGGCGATGACGGGGTACTGCAAATCCGTCGACTGTCTGCGCGGGCGGCTGCTTGACTACTTCGGCCAGATACACCCCGCAAACTGCGGAAACTGCTCCAACTGTAAAGCGACCTACCAGACCGAGGACATCACGCTCTCGGCGCAGATGATCTTATCGTGCGTCATGCGCATCCGCGAGCGGCTGGGGTACTACGTCGGCAAAACGCTCGTCATTCAGGTCCTGCGCGGGAGCCGCGACCAGCGGCTTTTGTCGCTCGGCCTTGCGAGCCTGTCGACCTATGGTCTCATGGACAAAACGTCGCCAAGCGTCATCGAGCGGTACATCGAATACCTCGAATCTGCGGGATATCTCGAGGTCGACCAGCGCTATTCGACGCTCCGGCCCACAAAAAAAGCATCCGCCGTGCTCTTTGACGGCGAATGCGTGCTGATGCAGAAGCGGGTGGAACCGAAGGCGGAGAAAAAGCGCCCGCGCGGCGCGTTTTCGGACGAATTCGAGGAAAACAGCCTTTACGAGGCGCTGCGCGCCCAGCGCGCGGAGCTTGCCAAGCGCGAGAGCGTTCCCGCCTACGTCATCTTTTCGAACGCGACGCTCGCCGACATGGCGGAGAAAGCGCCGCGCTCGCTCTCAGAGCTTCTTGAGGTCTCGGGTGTCGGCGAGCGGAAGGCCTCCCGCTACGGAGAGGTCTTCCTGCGCACCATTGAGGAGTATATACAGCAGCAGGGGTAAAGCGGGCTCACTTCAGCACCGTGCCGTCTGCCAGCGTGATGGTATAGCCTTTGAAGTTGATGGTGCCGTTGTTGCCGGCGGTTCCCCAGCCGCGGCTGGCGGAGTTGCCGACCACGCGCAGCAGCGCGCCGTCCGCATCATTGTTGACGATATTCACGCCGGAGAGCGTCAGCAGGCAGCGGGTGTTCGTGATGTAGAACATGTCACCGCTGCTGCCAACGAGGCTGCCGCCGGTCATCGAGAAGACGGACGTGCCGACGTCCGCGTCGCCGCTCATGGACTGATAGATCATCACGTTGTGGACGTTTTCCGAAGAGCTCGTACCCTTGGTGTCGCTCATGTTGCCGGTGACATAGCAGTCTTCGAGCGTGATGGAGTTCTTACCCTCGATGACAAGGGCTTCGGAGTTGTTCGCCGTCAGGTTCGCATTCTTCACGGTGATGTCCGCCGTGGAGTAGACCGCGGGGGAGTTGTAGCCGTTCGAGGTGTACGAGCCGCCGCTCACGTTGACCGTACCGCCGCCGCGGTCGGAGCGGATGGCCGCGGACGAGTTGCCGGAGGTCTCGACAACTAAGTTGCTCGCGCTCGTCGTGCCGCCGCCGGTGGTCTGGATGCCGCCGGAGTTATCCGCCGTGGTGGTGATGGTGGAATCGGAGATATTCACGGTCGTGCCGCCGCCGTAACTGAACACGCCGTTGCCATTTTGCGCAGAGGACGGGACGGTTGCATTCTTGATGGTCACCGTCGCGCCGTTCACGCGCAGGGCGTTTTCGTCGTCGCCGGTCGAGGTGTAGCTTTCGCCGCTGTAGGTGCCGTCCTCGCTGATGGTCGTGGCGGCGGCGCCCTGCGTCACCTCGCCGCTGCCGCCAAAGCTCTGGCCGCCGCCCACGGACTCGACCGTGGCGCTCGCCGCGGTGTTGTTGCTGCCGACCTCAACGGTCAGGATATCGCCCTCGGCAAGGTCGCTGAGCTCGATGCTCTCGTCATTTTTTGTAATTTCCGCATTCGCGAAGTCGAGCGTCACACTCTCCTCGCCCGCGGTAAAGCTGCTGCCGCCCATGCCGCCGGAGCGCTGCCGCTCGGGGCCTCGGGCGGCTGGCTGTCGGTGCTGCCGCTCTGGCTGTCGGGCTTTGCGGGCGGCTGACTGCTGTCGGACGATGCATGATCCTCACTGCTGCTGTTGCCGCTCTGCGTTTCGCCGTCCGGCTTGTCTGGCGGCGTCTGGCCGGAATCGGAACGGTCAGACCCGTCATGGGACGGCATACCGCCCGCACTCAGCTCGCCGAGCTGCATCGTCACGGCAGTGCCGTCAATATCGGTGATCTCGCCGATGATCGTCTGGCCGGAGCAGTCCGATGTTTTGCTGCCGCACGCGGCGAGCGACAGTGTCAGCGCCGCCGCACAGAAAAGAGAACGAATCTTTTTGCTTTTCATCAAAAATGACCTCCTTCGTCATTGTGTATCCCAAATGCTTCCGCGGGGCTGTCGTTTTTCGCTTTCCCCTTGGAACGAGGTCATGATTGCCCGCCAACCTAAAAAAACTAAAGGAAAGTTTGAACATTTTGTTTTTCACGAAAACGCAAAAAGCAGTGCCGCCTGAAATCAGGCGGCACTGTTCCTATTGATATGATGTTCCCACCGGCGCGGCGCAGGCGGTTAGTTCGCTCTAACTTGCAGTCTTTTGAAAAGCCGCCGCAGGGCAGCTTTCCAATATATCCTGCTTTCCCGCTTGCCTTCGGGAAGGTGATCGACCTTGCGTATTGTAGCACAGCGATTTTCGCATTGCAAGAGCGGTTTTCAAATTTTTCGCGATATTTTCTTTGCTACATACGCTTTCTCGCCCCGTCCGCTGCGACAGACTGTTCCCATTCCGTGTCCCGCGGCACTTGCATCCCGCGGCTTTCGCTGGTATACTATGTCCAGAAGTTAGATGTATTTAACAGAATTGATATTTCACACAGAAAAGACGGTGAACGATATGGAAGCATTTTACGGCATTTTGATCCCATTTCTCGGCACGTCGCTCGGCGCGGCGTGCGTGTTCTTCATGAAAAAGTCGCTCAGCGACGCTGTGCAGCGCTCGCTGACGGGCTTTGCCGCGGGCGTGATGGTCGCGGCCTCGGTCTGGAGCCTGCTGATCCCCGCCATCGAGCAGTCGTCGGCGATGGGGAAACTCTCGTTTCTGCCGGCGTTTCTCGGCTTTTGGGTCGGCATTCTCTTTTTGCTGCTGCTCGACCACGTCGTCCCGCACCTGCACGCCAAGAGCGGGCAGGTCGAGGGGCCGAAGAGCCAACTTCAGCGCACGACGATGATGGTGCTGGCCGTCACACTGCACAACATCCCCGAGGGCATGGCCGTCGGCGTGGTGTATGCGGGCTATCTCTCCGGCAGCGCACAGATCACGGCGGCGGGCGCGCTGGCGCTCTCACTCGGCATCGCGATCCAGAATTTTCCCGAGGGGGCGATCATTTCGCTCCCGCTGCGCGCCGAGGGCATGGGCAAAGCAAGAGCTTTCTGGGGCGGCGTGCTCTCGGGCATTGTCGAGCCCATCGGCGCGGTGCTGACGATACTCGCCGCGTCGCTCATCGTTCCGGCGCTGCCGTATCTTCTGAGCTTTGCCGCGGGCGCGATGCTCTATGTCGTCGTCGAAGAGCTGATCCCCGAAATGTCGCAGGGCGCGCACTCCAACATCGGCACGGTGTTCTTCGCCGTGGGCTTCAGCCTGATGATGGTGCTCGACGTGGCGCTGGGATGAAATACGGCAGGAATGCAAGCAGGAGGCGATACCGAGCGGTATGCCTCCTGCTTTTTATGCTGACGCCAGCCTTGCGCCTATTTTTCCACCCGAATAAGATTGCTCTCATACGGCCGCTTGCCGGAGAGCACTTCGTCGTAAAAATTCTGCTTCCAGTCGATGTAGGCGACGCTGTCCTGCAATTCCCGAATGCCTGCGCGCAGTGCCTCCTGCTTCTGCGCCGGCAGGATCTTGCGCTGCGGGATGGTGCGCTCGCCTTGCAGGCAGAGGGCGAGGTAGTCCTTCATCTCCTGAATGCCCATGCCGCATTTTTTCAGGCGCGTCAGGCTGCTGATCCACGCGACGTCCCGCTCGTCAAACACGCGGCAGTTGTTTTTGTCGCGCTTGACATTGGGGACAAGCCCCTCGTTGCAGTAAAATTTTAAGGCCTGATAGGTCATGCCCGTTTCCTTGCAGACCTGCATCATGGTGTAGCGCATGGTAATCTCTCTGCTGCGTAAAAAAATTGTGTTTTTTCCTCAAAAACCTCTTGACCGGTTGTTACAACCGGTATTTATAATCGGCAGTATCAACCGGAAGTTGCCATCGGCAATGATAGCAAACAGCGGCGAATACCGCAAGAAAAACGGTCAGAGAGGATGCGTTATGATGAATAACTTTATTTTTGAAAACAAGACCAAGGTATATTTCGGCAAAGGCGGCGTGAAGGAGTGCCTCGGCGGCCTGCTCGCAAACTTTGGCGAAACCGTCATGCTGGCCTATGGCGGCGGCTCGATCAAGTGCAACGGCGTGTACGATGAGATCATGGGTATCCTGAATGCCGCAGGCAAGCGCATCATGGAGTTCTCCGGCATCATGTCCAACCCCACCTATGCCAAGGTGCAGGAGGGCGCGAAGCTGGCGCGTGAAAATCACGTCCACCTGATTCTCGCCGTGGGCGGCGGCAGCGTTTCCGACTGCTGCAAGGTCATTTCCGCGCAGGCCAACTTAAATGAAGATATTTGGGAGATGCAGTACACGAAGCACACGCTGCCCACAAAGTTCATTCCCCTCGGCACGATCGTCACGGTGTTTGGTACCGGCTCGGAGATGAACAACGGCGCGGTCATCACCCACGAGGAAAAGAAGATCAAGGGCGCGCTCTGGGGTGCGCAGGCGGAATTCGCGTTCTTAGACCCGGCCTATTCGCTGTCCGTTCCCATGCAGCAGGTCATTTCCGGCGCGTTCGACACGCTGAGCCACGCGATGGAAACCTACTTCGGCAAGCCGGATGAAAACAACCTCTCCGATGATATCAATGAGGCCGTCATGCGCAGCGTCATCCGCAACATCCGCATTTTGCTGACCGATCCTGAAAATTACGACGCCAGAAGCGAGCTGGCGCAGGCGTCCGCCATGGCAGAGAACGGCGTGCTGAAGATCGGCAAGGTCACGGATTTTCAGGCGCATCAGATCCAGCATCAGCTGGGCGCTTACACCAATCGCAACCATGGAGCGGGCCTGGCGGTGATCCATCCCGTTCTGTACCGCCACATCTACAAGTCTGGTGCGGCGCGGTTTGCGCGGTTTGCTCAGAATGTCTGGGGCATCGCACCCAAGGGCAGTGACGGGGAAACCGCCGCCGGTATCGACGCGCTGGCCGCGTTCATTAAGGAAATTGGTCTGCCGACCAGCTTTGCAGAGCTTGGCATTCCCGCCGACACCGACTTCCGCGCCGTGGCGGATTCTACCAACATCACCGCTGGCTGCTGCAAAAAGTTGACGCACGACGAGATCTACGAAATTTTGCAGGAATGCCTGTGAGTATCCGCGCTTTTCGCAGCAAAACGAAGCATTCTTTGCGCTGTGCTCCATTTTTGGCTTTTCTGCCTCTTGCATTTGGGCCAAAGCGTGATATCATGGGCCAGACAAATTGCGGAAAGGGGCGGTAGAGTTGAAAGCTGCATCGCAGAAAAAATCATTGGATATGCTCCACGGGACGCTCTGGGATAAGATCCCGCGCTTTGCCGTTCCGGTGGCGGCCACGGCGATTTTGAGCCAGCTGTTCAACGCCGCGGACATCGCCGTCATCGGCAATTTTACCGGCGAGCTCCGCACTGTGGCGGTCGCGGCCGTCGGCACAAACAGCTCGATCATCAGCCTGATCGTCAACCTGTTCATCGGCATCGCGCTGGGCGCGAACGTGACGATCGCGCACGCCATCGGCGAAAAGAACGACACGATGGTGCACCACGCGGTGCACACCTCCATCGTTGTGGCGGTGCTGGGCGGTTTGATCGCGGCGGTCATCGGTGAGCTGTTCGCCGTTCCGCTGCTGAATCAGCTGAATGTGCCGTACGATGTGTTCCCGCTGGCGCTGCTATACCTGCACATCTATCTTGCGGGCCTGCCGGTGATCCTGCTCTACAACTTTGAGGCGGCGGTCTTCCGCAGCGTGGGCGAGACGAAAATTCCGCTGATCGCGCTGACGGCCTCCGGCGTTCTGAACGTGATCCTGAACCTCTTTTTCGTGGCCGCGCTCCACATGAGCGTGGACGGCGTCGCGATCGCAACGGTGCTGTCGAACGCGGTCAGCGCGGCGATCTTGTGGGGTTTCCTGCTTAAAACGGACAAGGTCATCCGCCTTGAGCCGAAAAAGCTGCGCATCGACGGGCTGTGCCTCAGGCAAATTCTGCGCATCGGCGTTCCTGCGGGTGTGCAGAGCGCGATGTTCTCCATCGCGAATATCGTCATTCAGGGCGCGATCAACAGCCTCGGCACGGTCGTCATGGCGGCGTCGAGCGCAGCCTACAACATTGAGGTCATCACCTACGATATCCTCAACTCCTTCTCGCAGGCCTGCACGACATTCGTCGGACAGAACTTCGGCGCGGGCAAGATCAAGCGCTGCAAGAAAACGCTGCTGCTGTGTCTTCTCGAGGGCATCATCAGCCTCGGCGTCGCCATCGCTCTGATCCTCTTTTTCGGAAAGTCGCTGCTCACCATCTTCAACGGCGACCCGCAGGTGGTAGAGACGGGCTATATTCGCCTCATGCTGATCATGCCGTCGCACCTGTTCAGCCTTTGCTACGAGGTGCTTTCCGGCTACCTGCGCGGCTTTGAAATTTCACTGCCGCCCGCCGTTTTGACGATGCTGGGCGTCTGCGGCGTCCGCCTGAGCTGGCTGCGCTGGGTCTTCCCGCAGTACAAGACGTTTATGAACATCATGCTGGTCTTCCCCATCAGCCTTGCGGCCACGGCGCTTCTAATGCTGGCAGCGGTGCTGTACTTCCGCCCCTCGCGCCGCTATGCGCATCTGCAAAAGAGTGATGGCGCGGCTTCGGCAAAAATCGAAGGATAAGACCATTCCCAAAATCGACAAAGCAGGGCGTTTGCCTAAAAGGCAAGCGCCCTGCTTTACTTTTTTGATGGGGCAGCCGTTTCTAAATCGCGGATGGGAAATTTTCACATCAGCTCGCGCGTGAAATCAAGCACGCACTCGCGCAGACGCAGAATTTCCTCTGGCGTGTTCTTGCTCAGGTGCATACCGATGCCGAGCTCCCGTCCCGTTTTCGGGCTGACCGGCAGCGTCTTTACGCCGTGCGTCCGCCCGCGCATCATGATCTCCGTCATCATTGTGATGCCAAGGCCCTTGCTGACCATGCGGATGACCGTTTCATCGTCCACATGGCAGGGGCGGATATTCGGCTTCACCTTTTTGGGACTCAGCGCAGCGTTCACGTCGATGTCGAAGCGCCCGTAGGGCATCAGGAATTCTTTTCCGTCGAATTCCTCGATGGGGAAGGTCTCTTCGCTGCCGGTGGGATAGTCCTCCGGCAGGATGGCGTACATCGCGTCGTAGTAGAGCGGTGTCCAGTCGCAGTTGATGTGGCTCTGCCGCGCGGCAAAGATGACGTCCGTGCGCCCCTCCTCGAGCAGCTCAAAGGGTTCGAGCTCGTGGTCCACCATGCGGAGATCCACGTCGGTCTCCGGACACACGCGGCGGAAGCGGTACAGAATTTCCGGCATCCAGTGCATGGCAAGGCTCGCATAAGCGGCGATTCGGATCGTCGCCGTCCGCTTTTGCGTGATGGTCTCGATCTGGTTTTCGAGCTTCGCCGTCGCGCTGAGGTATTCGCGGATCGCGGGCAGCAGCGCCTCCCCGTCCTCTGTCAGCGAAATACCGCTGTGGTCGCGCCGGATGAGCTTCATGCCGATCTCGCGCTCCAGACCGTTGATGAGGTGCGTCAGCCCCGACTGTGTGTAGCCCACGACCTCAGACGCTTTGGAAAAGCTGCCGAGGTTGACGGCGGTCATCAGAATTTCAAATTTTTTGCTGTCCATATTCCCACTCCTATAAAGGGTATTTTGATTTGTAATATACCTATTATAACCGAGCGTTTCTCTTTTTCAAGTGCAGGGTGTAATATTTTCAACACAAAGGAGTTGATTATCCCATGACTACTAAAAAATTGACCTTCCGGCAGAAGATTCTCGTCGCCGGAACGCTGTTTGGAATGTTCTTCGGCGCGGGCAACCTAATCTTCCCCGTACATCTCGGCCAGATGGCCGGCCGCAACGCGGTCGTCGCCATGATCGGCTTTATCATCACGGCGGTTGGCATCCCCATCTTCGGCGTCGCCGCCATCGGCATCACGCATTCCGACGGCCTGCAGACGCTCTCGGGCAAGGTCGGCAAGGGCTACGGCATTTTCTTTACCTGCCTTCTGTACCTGACCATCGGCCCGCTCTTCGCCATCCCGAGATGCGCAACAGTTTCCTTTACCACCGGCATCACTCCCCTGCTGGGCGCGGATTCGCCGGAGTGGCTGTATCTGCTTGTCTTTTCGGCGGCGTTCTTCGCCTTCGTGCTGTTCTTCTCGCTGCGCCCCGGTAAGATCACCCTCTGGATCGGCAAGATCATCAATCCGCTCTTCCTGTTCTTCTTTGCAGTGCTGATCATCGCGGCGCTGCTCTCCCCCGGCGCAGCGATCTCCTCAGTCGAGCCGACGGAGGCCTATCAGAACGGTTCCTTCTTTCCCGCGCTCATTGAGGGCTACGGCACGATGGACGCCATCGCCGGTCTCGCCTTCGGCATCGTGGTCATCGACGTCATTCGCCGCATGGGTGTCAACAACGACGACATCATCGCCGAGGACGTGCTCTCCTCCGGTCTTCTTGCCGGTGCGCTGATGGCGCTGATCTACGTGCTGTCCATTCTGGTCGGCGCGCAGTCGAGAGGCATTTTCGAGCTGTCCGAAAATGGCGGCATCGCCCTCACGCAGATCGCGGGTCATTACCTTGGCGGCGTGGGCCAGTTTATCCTCGCCTTCACCATCACCTTTGCCTGCCTCAAGACCTCCATCGGCCTTGTCACGGCCTGCTCGGAAACGTTTGTCAAGATGACGAACGGCAAAATTTCCTACCGCACCTGGGCGATCCTCTTCACGGTGTTTTCGTTTGCCGTTTCCAACATTGGACTGAGTGCCATCATCGAGTATTCCATCCCGATGCTCATGCTCATCTATCCCCCGGCCATTGCGCTTATCCTGCTGGCCTTTATCGGCAAGTTCTTCGCTCATGACCGTGCCGTGTATGTCGCAACGATGATCGGTACATGGGCAGCCGCTATTTTCGACTGCATGAAGACGCTGCCCGCGTCGGTGCAGACTTCGCTCCGCCTCGATGTGCCTATCGCCTTTGCGGAAAAATATCTGCCGTTGTTCGACAAGAACCTCGGCTGGCTGCTGCCTGCACTCGTCGGCTTTGTGATCGGCATGCTCATCCGCTCGAGCCGGAAGGGCGCGCTCGTCCCCCATGCCTGACGAACCAAATTAAAGTAAAAACGCACCGCACGGCAGAGTTATTTCTGCCGTGCGGTGTCATTTTTTCAGCGGCTCCGAAAACGGAGAATCAGCAAGCTGCCGAGGTTCACCAGCAAAATCGTCGCGGCCCATGAAAGAGGGAACGCATGGTACAGCATCGGGAGCGTTGGATGCGCACAGCATGGGAGATAGATTATGTGCAGTCCTCCATCAAAGATGCTCGCCGATCTGGAGCAAAAATGGGGCATGACGCTGCTGGAGCGCAGTAAAAGCGGCGTCTGCCTGACCTCCGCTGGGGAGCCGGTCAGGCCGTTTTTGCTGCTGGAGCACAGCGGAAAAGCCGAGGTCTCCGACTTGCTGGAGCGCGCTCATGTGCAGTCGGACATCCACTTCACCGCCTGGGAGGATTTTGCCATCACGGCGATGGTGGAAAGGAGTCTCGGCGTCAGCATCCTGCCAGGCCTGATCTTGCAGCGCATCCCGTACAAAATCGAAATCCGCTCCTGCAGCAGCCCTATTACCACCCAATCGGCCTTGCTATGAAGAAGCAGGCCCACCCAACACCCGCCGTGCAGAAGTTCATCGAATACCTTCCATCGCAGGAAGTAGCGAAGCAGGCTACAACAGCGGCGCCGGCGGTCGAAAGCTGGCAAAATCACCGTTTCCATATTTTGACAACAAAAAAGCACCGAAAACCGAAGCTTTCGATGCTTTTTGTCGTGTGTCGACAGAAAAGATGCCCTTTGCACATCATTTGTTGTATCGCTCTGAAATTTTCTTTCTCATATCTGGAGTCATAACTTTTTTGTACTGCTGTGCCATTTCGCAAAACTGGATTTTTAGTTCTTCGGTTACTTCCTTTTTCTTGCATCGTGTCTTAAACAAAGTGGGTTTTCCACCCAGAAAAATATACCGCCGCTTATCTGGAATATAATCTGTTACAAACACCAACCCAGCGTAGTACACAATCACCGAGAAAGAATGACTTTTTGCCAAGAACACAGAGTATCCAAAAATGCATCCTTTGGCAAGTTCATTTACCTCCGATTGCTTAATCAGTCGATTGAGTTTGTATACTCTGGTCTTAAATTGTTTTGGAATTTTGGAGTTTGCGCCATCTTTGAACGCAAGTAAGCATTTCCCCAATTCATCGCAATACTCTTCAAAAATATGTCTGGAGAAGTGTTCACAATGTGACTTCATGCGATACAAATCATCCCAAAGTACTCGCCATGCAACAGATAAAAAGTAATAGTTCACCCATGTTGAATGGAGGTTCTTCAGCTTTTCAGATTCTAAATACGGATCAAGGAAAAGCGTCGCAAACTTTGATTCAAACGCACTAAAGCGTTCTTCACAGTCGTGACATAACATTGGCCTTTTTTCACCATCTTGCATGGCTTTTGAAAAGTTATCTAAACTACGAAATCTTGATTTTGGATGAGACCTAATTCTCTTATAAATCAGTTTCGGAAAAATATGGCTCTGCATCAATGGCACATTTTTCTTACACAAAGCACAAGGCAATAACATCACCATCCCTAATTGCCATTCTCCGTGTGTTTAGCCGGAAATCATTTGTGTTGTAGAACCAACCAACATTATTAAAATTATACACCGCCTTTTAATTCCTGTCCACTACTGCACGCAATGAGATAAGGAATAGGGGCGTACTGAGCGATATGTCAGTACGCCCCTATTCCTTATCTCAGCATTTCAGCCGAAGCATTTGCTCATATAGCATGACGAATCGTTTCTGTACCACTATGTTCTCATGGTAATGCCCGAAGAACCAGTATTGGAATTTGCAGCATTCCCGAATCTCATCGAAAAAGTCTGTCAGTGCATCTCGCCGGTACAATCCTCCGCTGAAAGCATCTTGGACACTGCTGGGGCAGCAATGGGTAATGATGTAATCTACATCCCACCCTGCCTGATTCAGCGTTTTCCTTGCGGTTTCGTATTCATCCACGCTGGGCAGTTCCTCTTTCCACCATGACCTGTGGTTGACACGGAACAACGCTCCTGCGGCGTTGAGCTGCCGCAGCTTTCGCTCATAGTCCGGATCATCCGGTTCCAGAATGCCGTCTCGGATATCGTGGCTGCTGGCGCCGCCCATGGTAAATATCCGCTTTCCGCAGATGTTATAAAGCTGGCCCCGCATCAGATGCAGGACGCTGGGGCGTATGGCCTGTACCAAGCCGCCGTGCCATTGGCTGATTGGATAGTTGCGGAGCAGATCATAGTTTTCATGGTTTCCGCTGACGAACAGCGTGGTAAAGGACCTGGTCTCCAGCCAGTCCAGCCACTGCTGCTCCGCATCGCCGCCATCCCAGACACCGCCGAAGTCTCCACAGATGATGAGGTAATCCTCTTTGGTCAGGTCACGTTGCTCATGGAATGCTGCAGGTAGGAGCCTGCTGAAATCACCGTGCGTATCACCGGTTATAAAAATGGCCATTTCCTTTCTCCCTTTTCTATTCATTCTACTTCCTGTTCCAGCACCACATCCGAGTCTCGGAACTGGATGCGGATGGTTTCCGCGTCCTCCACCGTGATCTTTTGGATGACCTGCCGGACGAGCTCATTGTCAAATTCCGTATAGCCCGCGGCGCATTCCATGATACTGTCCCACATCTGCCGGCGTCTGGCAGCCTGTTCCTCCAGATCGACCTCTGCCTGCTGCGCGTCTGCGATCTGCGCCTTAAGGGATTCCTTCTCATCCGTCAGCGCTTTCATCCTGGCATTCAGCTCGGTATCGGCCATGTTGACGAGCAGCCGATCCAGCACATCGCTTTGCTCCCGGCTCACCGCATCCATACGCTTCTTCAGCTGCAGCAGCCGTGCACCGGCCTGAGATAACGCCTGCCTGGCTTCCTCCGCCATGGCCAGCACATCGGGGCAGACCTCCTGCCGGATGGCGGCGTACTCGTTCATGGCCGCGAGGATGGCGCTGTGCAGCTTGCCTTCATCCAGTGTCGGAGAGTGCTGGCAGTATTTTGTACCGAACTCCAGCCGGGAGACACAGCGCCACACGATGCGCTTTTTCCCATTTCTGGCCCATGTGACCCGCTTGTAGGGGGAGCCACACTCGCCGCACACCAACAATTCTGTCAGAGCGTATTTGCCGGAGTATTTCCCAAGTTCCGTTTTTCCGCTCTTTTGCAGCACCTTCCGTTTGCTGGACCGGCGCGTCATCTCCTGCTGCACCTGATTGAACAGATCCCTTGAGACAATGGCCGGATGGCTGTTCTCCACATAGTACATCGTGCGTTCACCACGGTTCTTTTTGACCTTTTTGTTGATGCAGTCCGTCACATAGGTTTTCTGCAGCAGGGCGTCTCCAATGTACTTTTCATTGGTCAGGATATTGTGGATGATGGAGGGAGACCAGCGCTCTACACCCTGTGCGGTGGGAACACCGTCCTTCTCCAGCTCCCGCTTGATCTGTCCCAGGGTGCAGCCGTCCAGATACCTGTGGTAAATGCGGCGGATGATCTCCGCTTCCTCCGGTACGATCTCCGGCTGTCCGTCCGCCCCCTTCCGGTATCCCAGCATCTTTTTGTACTGGAAGGTGACCTTTCCCGCCTCCGCGCTCTTCTGCTTTCCCCATGCGACATTCTTGCTGAGAGACTCGGATTCCGCCTGGGCGAAGCCGCTGAACAGGGTGATGAGAAATTCGCTGGATTCCGTGAGGGTGTTGATGTTTTCCTTCTCGAAGTACACCCCAATGCCGTTTGCTTTCAGGAGCCGCACCGTATCCAGACAATCCACCGTGTTTCTGGCAAAGCGGGAGAGGGACTTGGTGATGATGAGGTCGATGTGTCCCCGCTTGCAGGCGGTGATCATCTTGTTGAACTGCGTCCGTTTTTTCAGGCTGGTGCCGGAGATGCCCTCATCGGCATAGATCCCTGCCATCTCCCAATCCGGGCTGTCCTGGATCTTCTGGGTGTAGTAGGTCTTTTGCGCCTCATAGCTGTTGAGCTGCTCTTCACTGTCCGTCGAGACGCGACAGTAGGCCGCTACGCGCATTTTTCCGTCATGGTCTCTGTGCAGTTCTTCCGGTTTTCTGGTTGCGGGGATCACCCGCACCCGCCGCTCTAAGGTGGCTGCTGTCGCTTCCATGGATCATTCATCCTTTCCTGTCGCTTTTTTATCCGTAAATATAAGAGTTACTTCGGTATCCTGTGAGATGGTGATATGGGAAACCGCTCGTTGGAAGCGTCTCCAATCCGCCTCTGTCAGACTATCTGACGGCTCAGATTCGGCAGACGGCTCTGGACAGCAGGCATACCGCGCTGCCGCACCCTGCAGGATCAGCGCCATCACCGCTTCCGGCGAGTCTGGCTGCTCCAGCCCCCGGTTGATGGCATTGTCCAGCCGCATGACCTCCGCAGAGGGCGTGTAGGCGGTGCAGCTGGGCTGTTCATGGTTCCGGAACTGACGGACGATCCCGTTTACCGTCGCATCCATGTCCATGACCGCGGTATTCCCGCAGCCTTCGCATCTCAGATACAGCTTGCTGCTGTCCTGCCAGCCGCCGCCCAGCCGGGTCATCTTCCCGCCGCAGGCGCAGCGGAAGTACGGAGTCAACCGCGCAATGGCAGGCTTCTCTCCGTGGGACTGCTTCCTGGCATTCTTTTCCGCCGTCTTTTCCTGCGCCGCTTGGAAAATATCCGCTTCCACCAGTATGGGGTATCCCTCCTTACCGGTGTAACGGGGATTTTCCAAAAGGCGCTTTACCTTATGCTTGTTCCAGAGCGGCACTTCCCGGCAATACGGAACGTCCTGCCGGTTCAAGGCGTCCGAGATGGCCTGATAGGAAGCCCCGGCGTTATAGAGCGTAAAGACCATACTGACGGCCCGCTGCTCCTCCGGCGCGATTTCCAACGCGCCGTTTTGAATCTGATACCCGTATAACACCTTGCGGTTGATCATCTTGCCGCCACCTCCCATTGTTCTGTCAGCTCCAAGCCTCCGTAAAGCCGGAAGCGGATACGGTTTTGAGACTCTGCAATGATCTTCTCCACCAGACGTTCGAACAGCTCTTCATCGAAGCCGTCCAACCGTTCCGGTCCGTTGAGAAGCGTCTGCTCCACCTTGCGGAGCGCGTCCATCGTTTCGTCTATCGCTTCGTTCTCTGTCAGCCTGCGCCGTTCTCCGCGAAGCTGCGCCAGTCTGGCGCTGATGGCATTCATGCGGGCGGCGCAGATATCCGCGTCCAGCAAGCCATTGGCCCGCAGGGTGCTGATCTTATGGCTTTCTTCTGTCGCTTCCGCGATGGCCCGGTTGATGGCCAGCACCTGCGGATGATTCTGCCGCAAGATCGTGCCCAGTGTGTTCAGCTGCCGGAGGGCCGGGGCCAGAATGATGTCCGCGTTGCTTTTGAGCCTGTGGTACATCCGCAGGAAGGCGGCATGGATCTCCGTTTCCGGGATGCGTCCTACAGGGCAGTCCGCGGCGTGGCGGTCGTGGGTTCGGCAGACCCAGGTCACATATCCGTTCTGGCTGCTTCGGCGCTGAAACACCGTCCCGCAGTTCCCGCAAACGATTTTTAAGGCAAGAGGGCTTTTTTCTCTGCGCTTTTTCTCTTTCTGCGCTTTCTTTTGCAGCAGTGCCTGCACCCGCTCAAAGGTGTCCCGGTCGATGATAGCTGGATGGGAGTTCTCCGTGTAGTATTGCAGGCGTTCCCCGTGATTTCGTTTCTGCACGAAGGGGAAACCGCAGCTGTAGGATTTCTGGCTCAGAGCGTCTCCGATATACTTTTCATTGGTCAGCAGGTATCGAACCCCCGTTTCTCTCCAGCATTCCGCGCCGGACTGGGAGGGGATGCCTTTCGCCGTCAGCTGCTCCGCGATCCATCCGGAGCTGCGCCCCTTGAGGTATGCGTCGAAGATCCAGCGCACCGTGGCGGCTTCCTCTGGGACGATCTCAAGATCTTTCTTATTTACGATTCGGTATCCGTAAGGGGCGGTGCAGGTGATAAATTCCCCACGCTCCATCCGCCGCTGATAGCTCATCTTCTGATTGGCGGAGATGGAGATGGATTCTTGCTGGGCAAGAGAACCGGAAACGCTCACCATCAGTTCGGTGGTGAGCGTTTTCGTGTCGATATTTTCTTTTTCAAACCGGACGCTGACGCCCATGGTGGATAACTCCCGCAGGGCGGACAGGCAGTCTCTGGTATTCCGGGCGAAGCGGGATACGGACTTCACCAGAATTCGGTCGATCTTGCCCTTTCGACAGTCTGCCATCATCCGGTTGAAGTCCTCCCGCCTATCCATCCGGGTGCCGGTGAGCCCTTCGTCGGCATACACGTCTACCAACTCCCAGCCGTCATGCTGGGCGATCTCCTCCGTGTAGCTGCGGATCTGGGCGGCGTAGGAATGCAGCTGATCCTTGGAGTCCGAACTGACCCGGCAGTAGGCTGCCACCCGCAGATGTTCCGCTTCCCGCGTCTGCGGCGCGATGATTTTTACCTGTGCCATGTTTTTCACTTCCCTGTATCTTTTTTGTCAACACACAAGCTACCACACGATCCGCAGAATATCCAGCACTATTCCCAAACAGTCTGCGGGGAATATTTCTCTCTGGCCAGTCTCTTGGCGTAAGACAGTTCTTCCGCGCTCAGCAGGCCGATTTCCGCCAGATGCTCCAGCATCCTGACTGCCAGCCGATACTGCAATTCTTTCTTTGCGTCGATCATCTTCCCACCTCAAAATAGCTCTCCGGCTTTTTCTCCCGCAGAAACCTTGTCACTTCCCGCAGGCTGCCGGTCCTCCGCATTTCCGGCAATGCCTCACTCACAGCCTGGGCGTATCTGCGGCCACGGCAGGCCCGTTCATCCAGAATGGCGATGACGCAGGTATCGCTCTCCGTGCGGATGGCCCGTCCAAATCCCTGGCGCAGCTTGATCTGCATCTCTGGTACAGCTACCTCACGGATGAATGCGTGAAGGGAAGGATACTTTTCCAATTCCCGCTCCTTCCGGGCGTCCGGATAGGCGAAAGGCAGGCGTGGGATGATCAGCAGAGATACACAGTCGCCGGGGAAATCAAAGCCCTCCCATGCCGCGCCGGTGGCCAGCAACACCGCTCCCGGCGTGTGCCGGAACTGTTCGATGATGTGGGGTGCGTTGCGGCCCAGCGTCAGCAGTGGGAATGGGAGAGATTCCTCCCACAGCCGCTCCTTCACAGCCGACATGGCTGCGTAGGATGTAAAGAGCACCAGCGCGTGACCGGTGGCTGCTTTGATGAGTCCGACGAGCTCGGCAGTCAGCTCATTAAAGTACACATCCGTATCCTCCACTCTCTGGCGGGGCGGGATTTGCGGAAGGTAGAGCAGGCAGTTGTTCCGGTAGTCAAAGGGGGATGGAGAAACGGATTCCATGACACGGTGTCCCTTCTCTAATCCTGCCTGCGTTTTGAAACGGCGGAAATCGCTGCCCACCGCCATGGTGCCGGAGGTCAGAACAAACGCCTGATCCGGCTGCCACAGGATCTTTTTTATTCGCTGCGTGATATCGCCGGCTGCGGCGCACAGCATGGCGCCGCCTGTGCTGACATCTTCGGCAGTGTAAAAAATCATATCTGTCTGGGAACTGGTGAACAGCTTGACCGCGTCCAGCACCGTATTCAGCTGGCGGCTTCCCAGCGGGGAGAGCAGGCTGCCGATCTGCCGCTGGATGATGGGCAGCGTGCAGGATGGCGCGGTCAGCAATCGCAAACAGGCTTCCACCGGCTCCGCTTCCTCTCTGGGCTGTGCCAGCTTGCGCCGCAAAGGACCTGTGCTGTCCTCCAGCATTTCTGCCGCCAGTAAGTACCGTTCCTCTTTTAGCTGAAGGATAAGGTTTCGTATCTCTTCGGCCGCCAACGTCACACCCAGCATCTGTTGTGCGGTTTCCGGGAGCTTATGGGCTTCATCCACGATGATGATGCTGTGCTCCGGGAAGATGGGGCGTTTTCCCTCGCTGCGGTGGATGGCGTCTGCCACCAGCAAATTATGATTGCAGATTTGAAACAAAAATTGATCTTTGTCGCAGGTCTTGAGGAACCGCTGATATCGGCAGTCCCTCTGCTTGCAGTCGCAGACCTGCGGTACGCAGACACGCTCCCGGTCATAGCCGCTGAGATGAGAAACTCTGTCCATGTCCAGCGTTTCCCGAAGAGTCCGGAGCGCCGTCAGCGCTTCCGGATTTTTCTTTGCAGGATATACCTGACGCAGCCGCCTGTCCAGCCGCTCGTCGCAGACATAATGGCTTTTGCCTTTGCGGATGACCGCTTTCAGTGGCTTGGTAAGAATCCCATCCGCCATTAGGACGCAGGACAGCAGCGGCAGATACTCCGTCAGCACCGCGTTTTGCAGCGCGATACTGGAAGTGGAAATGATGATAGGGCGGGCGATCTGCCCTGTCGGGAAAGCCGACGCTGCCGTGGCAGCCGCCAGATAAGCGTAGGTCTTGCCGATGCCCGTCCCGGCATCGCACAGAGCGATCCTCCCGTCCTGCATGGCGTCCAGCATCCGGTGACTCAATTGGATCTGCTCCGGGCGCTGCGCCATACCGTGGGCGGGAAGAAGGTCCTGAAAAATATGGTCGATCAGTTTATGGGCTTTCAGCCTGTTGTCATTGGTATTCATCCGATAATTACCTCTTTTCCTGTCATGCTTTGTTTTCGTTTCCACCGTATTTGCAGCGCGCACCCCGGTGGGAAAGGGGAACAATACGGACAAGGTCCGGCAAGACCTTCACGGGCGTATTTCCGGGTTCTCTACTGCTTTCAATCCCGGAGCAGCCCAGCCTCTTCATGCTGGCCAGTGCATTGTGTCTCATTATCTGCCCGGACAGCGTCTCTGCGGGCGGCGCTGCCAACGCCGCCCCTGCGCAGGTAAAATCGCTCGCCGCAGGAAGCTGCAAGGCTTCCCACGGGTCGTGGCGCACACTGCGCGGATCGCTCTTCTGTCCGGGTGGTTATCCGTATTGCTGGTATGCAATTTTCAAGGAACAGCGAGGGGCGATTCGGAGCCCCTCACTGTCCTCCCGAAAATTGCGTTCGGTGAATACCCTTATTTCGAGGAATTTTCAAAAAACTTTTTGAGATCCCGCAGGATGCGGTCTCTCCGCTTGATGACCGCCCGCTGGCTGACGCCCATTCTTTGGGCGCATTCCCGTGTAGACGCGCCGTCGAAGAACAGGGCGTTGATGAGTTCCCGGTCGGTATCCTTTAGTGACAGTAGCGCCAGCAAAAGGATCTGCTTCTGTTCTGCCAGATTCCGAAGATCCTCACGCTCCAGTGCCTCCGTTTCGGCGCTGGGGGCCGTTTCTGCTCCGACATAGTCCGGCAAAAGCGCATCTTCCTCCATCTGCTCCAGAGAGAGCAGTTTTCCGGAGGACTGTTCCTCTGTGATGTATCGCTCCCTGCGGTCTGCCTGCGCATAGGCGAGGTAGACATCCTCCGGCACCTCTACGTCCATACCGTCTACAGTGATGATATTGGCGATGACTTCGCCACCTTCGTTTCGAACGCGCCGATAGTTGCGTTCTTCCTGCCATTTTTTCATGATTCATGACTCCAATCTCAGATTTTTTGAAATGTCTGAGATGGGGTCACGGATATTTAGCGATATAGGGCTGCCAGCGTCTGCGCATTGTGTGCCTTTCCGCTTTTCAGCCGAAGAAAGGCGCAAAAAAAGAGCCTTACGCATAGCTGAAAAGCTACTTGTAAGGCTCCTAACTCAATGTTCCCATATTCGACGATGGGTGGCTGGTGCGCTTGACGAAGTCATATCAATTGGATTTTTAATTTATGCCTGAACATATCCCATAAAGGGGATGGGCGTGTGGATCAGGGGGTGAGCATCCGGTGTCAGCACCGTGATGCCGATCTGTTCGCCGCACTTGGGGCATTTGGCGATCAGGTCAGGGTGTTCCGCTCTGTGCAGCGCAAACAGCCTGTACTGAGACTGCTCCGCACCGCTGGGGATATCCGCGATACGGCCCTTGCCGCACAGCGGACAGCGCAGGGAATTGGTTTTTGACATAGCGCCTCGCTTTCTCTGTTCTCTTTTTTGAGAACAGCACATGAAAATTTTTTACAGCAGGTTATGGTTCTCCAACCGAATGCGCATGGCCTGCTTGGATACCTGAAAGATACCTGCCATATCCGTCACCAGCTGTTGATTCGTCCGTCCGGAGCGCAGCTGATAGAAACAGCGCTTGACCTGCGGCAGCGGCAGCAGAAGGATAGAGCCCAGCAGGTTCGCCTGCACTTCCAATGTGTTGTCGCTCTCATCGCCGGAACGGAGCGCCGCATTTTCGCCGGTCCCGCTGAACTGTTTCTTATGGAGTAGCCAGTGCCCCAGCTCATGGGCACAGGTAAATCGCAGCCGCCCGGTAGATGCTTCCTCTTCGCAGAGAGAACAATCGATGAGGATGGTGCCGCCCTTGACGGGAAGAAGGTCATAGCGGTGGTTTTCCCAGTCATAGATCGCTGTGAGACCGTCGTCAAAGATGGTCTCGCCTAAAACCCGCCCATTATTCCGCAGATATTGATACTCCAGCACCAGCCCCTGCGCCTCGATGATGTCCTCAATGGGAATGGCTGTGGGAGGGCCGTAATAGAGCTTGGGGTCATAGGCGGTGATCACATCGCGGGCGATCCGCTCCAACGCCTGTTCGCGGTAATATGCTTTTTTCATGCGTCTATTTCACCGCCCTCTTTGGATTTCTTTGCGCGCTGGGTAATCCGGTCGATAAATTCCTGCCACTCCTGGTCTGTGGCGTCTGCCTCCTTCGCCGTGCGGAGCGCGGCCCGGACGATCTCCCGATCCATGATGTAGTCCGGCAGGTCTGCGGATACCCGGTTATTCTGGGACTTGGCGGCAAGATCCAGCATCTGCTCGGTTTCCACCTTGCTCAGATGCAGTTCCTGCTCCAACCGTTCCAAATATGCGCGCGTCGGTGCCGGTCTGCGGTCGTTTTCAATGTTGCTCAGATAGACTGGCGACAAGTCCAGCTTTGCCGCCAGCGTGCGCAGGGACAATCCGATAGATTGCCGTTTCTCTCGAACGAAGCTGCCGAATGTCTGTTCCAAGTAACTCACCTCCTATCCGTGTTCTCTTCTCTGGAAACACTGTAGCCTCAGTATAGCAAACATTCGTTCGATTGGCAAGATGTGAAAAAGATGGTGTTCCCCGCAAGGAACACCATCCAGAAGTTATTTCAGCCACGCTGCCATATCCTGCATTTCCTCCAGCACTGCTGCTGGGCTGACGATGCGAATCTTACCGCTAAAGGTAAAGACCCAACTGAAGAACGGAGGGCTTGGCGCGACCTCGACTGTGGCACGGAAATGCTGTTCATCTACAGTTTCCGTCTGCACATTTTCACCGAAGCGGTCGATGACGCTGCGCATGATCTCATTATCGCACAGCAGTTCCACCGTGCAAAGGGCATCCGGATACATTCCAAAGACCTTTTGCACATACTCAGCAGGATCAAAGTCTGGCGCAAGAATAGCCGTCTGATTCAACAACTCCACGGCGGTCATCCGGTCTACCCGGAACTGCGCCAGCTTTCCGTGTTTATTTGACCAGCCAACAGCGTAGTAATAATCCTTGTTCCAGATCAGGACATACGGGCTGAACTGATAGCGGTAGCCGTCGTGCTTGAGCACCTTTTCCTTCTTCGGTGTGTACTCAAAATACTGAAACGTGATCTGGCACTTCTCCTGAATAGCGCTATGGATCTTATCTACGCTGTAATAGATGCACTCATTCTCCGGTTTGACCGTCCCATCCATATAGATATGCCGGTCCAGCTGATACGCGTATGACTCGCTGGTGAGCTTTCCCAGCTTCTCAATGAGCTGCTCGCTCTTTTTTGCCGTGATGAAGCGCGAGGATTCCACCGCGTCCACCAACAGCTTTAGTTCCGGCAGTTCGAATAGCCTTGCTCCGACAAAATATCGATTCTGGGTACTTTTGACACAGACGATGTCCATACCGCTGCTTTGCAAGACCTCAATGGCGGAATACACGCTCTTGCGTCCTGCCTGGATGCCATGCTCCTGCCAGAATGCAAGGATATCTGACACGGAGGCAGGATGTTTATCATCTGTACGTTTATATAAATACCGCTGTAAGAGCAACAGTCC
>OKRZ01000567.1_pt1 | contig 28856 bp, 33 predicted proteins | sample 1601141 | NCBI WGS metagenome assembly OKRZ01 (sample SAMEA3541524, study PRJEB24748) | human gut metagenome | biome: human gut; feature: human-associated habitat; material: faeces | place: China | collected 2012
AAGAAGCTCTAGCAATGTCAGAAACTTTAACAGGATTAACAGGTGATGTTGCTTCTTTTTACAATTTATCAAGTGATGAAGCATACACAAAATTAAAGTCAGTATTCACTGGTGAAACAGAGACTTTAAAGGATTTAGGTGTTGTAATGACACAGAATGCATTAGATCAATATGCATTGGCAAATGGTTATGGAAAAACAACGTCTAAAATGTCTGAACAGGAAAAAGTGGCTTTAAGATATAAATTTGTATTAGATAAATTGAATATAGCAAATGGAGATTTTGCAAGGACAAGTGATAGTTGGGCAAACCAAACAAGGGTATTAGGCTTAAGATTTAATGAACTAAAGGCAACTTTAGGACAAGGATTTATTAACATATTTACGCCTATTGTAAAAGGAATAAATATGGTGCTTTCTAAACTTCAAGTGTTGGCAAATGCTTTTAAATCATTTACAGAAATGATTTTTGGAAATGCTGGTGGAGATGATAGTTCTAACTCAGTTTCAAACTTAGCTTCTGATGCATCAAAAGCAAGTGATGCTGTAGGCAGCATAGGAGACAGTGCAAAGAAGACCAAAAAGGATTTATTAGGATTACGTGGAATAGATGAAATTAATAATTTAACAACAAGTAGTGATGATACTTCTTCAAGTAGTGGTGCTGGAAAAATAGATACAAATGGACTAAATTTAACAGATAATCTAAAAAAACAAGCAAGTGATATAGGAAAAATATTTGGCGATATTAATTTTGAACCGCTTATTAATTCTTTTAACAAAGTAAAAGAAGCAGCACAACCACTGATAACCACAATAAAAGATGGTTTAAAATGGTTATATGACAATGTTTTAGTCCCATTAGCCAAATGGACTATACAAGATTTACTTCCAGCATTTTTGAATTTAGTTGCAGGTGCATTAACTGTTTTAAATCCATTAATAACAGCCTTTGAACCAATTTTTCAATGGTTTTGGAATAATTTTTTAGAGCCTGTCGCAAAGTGGACAGGTGGAGTAATAGTAGATACACTGAATTTGTTGGCAGATGTTTTAACGGAAATAGGAAATTGGATGAGTAATAATCAAAGTGTAGTTACTGGAATGGAAATTGCAGTATTAGGATTTTTTAGTGCGTGGAAGGTTGTAGAATTAATGTCTTTTATACAACAGGCAGGAGGAGTAATTGCAGCATTGGGATTGCTAAAAAATGCTATTTTAGGGAATGTAATTGCAAAAATTGCAGATAAAGCAGAAACGATTGCATTAACATTGATGTATGCGAAAGATTTTGTGGTAAGCATTGCTTCAGGAACGGCAGCTTTAGTTAAACAGGCAGCACAATGGGTTATAAACACAGGGGCTAAAATTGCAAATACAGCAGCAACTATTGCTGGTACAGTGGCAACAACAGCGGCAACAACAGCAACATGGCTATTTAATGCAGCGTTAGCAGTATTAACATCACCAATAACATTAGTTGTAGCGGCTATAGCAGCATTAATTGCGATTGTAGTATTATTAATAAAAAATTGGGATAAAGTAAAAGAAACTGCAAGTAAATGTTGGGAAGGAATAAAAAATGCTTGGAATAATGCAGGACAATGGTTTAATGAAAAGATTGTTATTCCTATTAAAAATTTCTTTGGAAATTTGTGGAATAATATAAAAAATACGGCATCTGGGGCATGGCAAGGAATAAAAGGAATATTCTCAGGAGTAGGAAGTTGGTTTTCAAGTAAATTTCAAGAGGCTTATTATGGTATAACAAGAATATTTAGTAATATAGGGTCATTCTTTAGTGGAATTTGGAACAGAATAAAATATACTTTCAGCAGTTTAGGAACGAGTATAGGTAATGCCATTTCTGGTGCAGTAAGAAGCGGAATTAATGGTGTTATTTCCATGATAGAAAGAACTGTTAATAGGGCAATAAGATTGATAAATGGAGGAATAAATTTAATAAATAAAATACCAGGAGTTTATGTAGGACATGTTCCTTCTTTATATTTACCACGATTAGCACAAGGTGGATATGTAAAAGCAAACACACCTCAGTTGGCTATGATAGGTGATAATAAGCATCAAGGAGAAGTTGTAGCACCCGAAGACAAATTACATAGTATTATGGCGGAAGAATTATCAAAATTTCAAGGGAATGGAAGCAATAGTGAAGTGATTTCATTATTAAAGGAAATATTGAAGTATTTGAGAAATTCTGGTGGAGACACAGTATTAAGTATTGATAGTATAGAATTAGCAAGAACAGTAATTAAAGGAATGAAAGCATTACAAGCAAAATCAGACAAACCAATATTAGATTTTATTTAGAAAGGGAGCAGGAAAATGTCAATATTACAAGTAAATGGAGCAGAAATAACTGCTCCTAAAACGTGTAAAATAGGTATATCAGATCAAGATTATAATTCTGATACTGATTCAAATGGAAATTTACATAGAAACAGAGTTGCAATAAAAAGAAAAATATCAAATGAATGGGGTCCACTTACTTGGACTGAAATAAGTAAAATATTAACATCCATAAAGGATGTTTTTTTTAATGTTACTTATCCAGACCCACAAACTGGAAAATATGAAACAAAAAGAATGTATGTAGGAGATAGAACTGCTCCTATTGCGGTTTTACAAGATGATGGAAGTATTATGTGGGAAGGATTAACAGCGGATTTCGTAGAAAAGTAGGTGATTAGATGTATATTATAAACCCATATTATTTGGAAGCATTATACAAAGAAGATAGAAGAACAAGAGCAAGAATAAAAATAAATGATATTACTATAAACAATGAAAATATAAAAAACATAAAATATGATTTGAGTATTAATGATAGTGAAAAATTTACAATAGGTGGAGTATATGGAGCTACTGCAACGGTTACATTATTAAATTATGATAATGAATTTGATAATATAAAATTTGAAAATAAGAAATTTAATATAGAATTATGTGTTGCAATAGAGGACTTATATACAGTAGGACAATTAAATACAGAATTAGTGAAAATAGTAAATACATTAAAGATAAAACAAGTATCTTCATTATGGATTCCACAAGGTATTTTTTATGCAACTGATATTAAGAAAAATGAAGATAAAACTATTACAATAAAACTTATAGATAAAACCAAATATTTAGAAGATGAGTATATATGTAATTTAACACCACCGTTTACATTAAAGCAATTATATGATGATGTTCACAAGCAAGCACAAATAATATCTGATACAACTACATTTTATAATCAAGATAAAGTAATAGATAAAGTACCAGAACGGATATACATATAAACAAATACTAGGTTATATATCTGAATGTGCTTGTGGATTTTATATATTAAACAGACTTGGAAATGGGGAATTAAGAACATATGGATTAGAAAGTGTAAAATCTATTTCAAGGGGAAAATATAAACAATTTTTACCATCAGAAAATTATATTACTATTCAAAAAATAAAATATGCAGGAAGTAATATTATTGGAGCAGAAAAAGGCTATGTTTTAGAGTTAGAAGAAAAGAATCCTTTTATAAATGATGTTATAGCTCAAAGTATACTACTAAAAATGCAAGGTTTTACCTTTATACCATATACATATAAGGCTACAATTTCAGATTTTGCAGTAGATGTAGGAGATATGTTTGATATAACTAATACTAATGATGTTAAATATTTAACATATATCATGGGAAATACATGGGAATTTAATGGAGCTGTTAGTCAAACATGGACAGCAAAAGGAGAAAATGAATTAAATAATACTTATTCATCAAAAGGCCCAATAAATCAGCAAATAGAAAATATTGTAAAAGAACAAATACCAAATGCAAAACAAGAAGCGATAGAAAAAGCAACAGAATTATTAACTAAATTTAATGGAGGATATGTAGTAAAGAAAGATGGCGAATTATTTATTGCAGATAATGAGGACATAGATAAGGCTCAACATATATGGAGATGGAATATAAATGGTTTAGGATATTCAAGTACAGGAATAGATGGACCATATGGATTAGCAATAACAATGGATGGAAAAATAGTAGCTGATTTTATTACTACTGGAACAATGTCGGCTGAAAGAATAAATGGCGGAACTTTAAAACTTGGTGGAAATAATAATACAAATGGTTCTATTCAAGTGGTAGATGCAAGTGGTAAAAACTTAGTTTCTATTAGTAAAGATGGTTTAATACTTTCAAATGGAACAAAATTAATAGGAAATGGTGGAGTATTATCTAATTTACAATTTATAGCTACTGGAATTTCAGAAATAAATGGAGATACTAAGAATGCAGGTGAATATTTATGGCTAGGTTTCATGCCAAGCTATGTTACAAGTGCAGATAAATACAATTTATATATAGATATTTCAGTTCCTAATAATTTTACTATAACATCAGCATATTTAACATTAAGACATATTCCTATAAAAATGAATATGAAAAATGGAACTACGGTTTATGGATATGTAAGAAATGTAAAGGCATATATAGCTGATATGTCTAGTTCTGCTTATGTAGAAGGTGACGAACAAAGTGAATATCAAGCACAATTGGAAGGAATTTATTATAATGAAATTTCTAGTTGTTTTAATAATTCTAATAATAATTTTACTGCAGCAGTTCCAAGTGCAAACAATTTGAAAGTTACAGAAGTTACATCAAAAAATATAGCTAGTAAAATAAAGAAAAAATGTAGAATAAAAATAGCTACGGCAAATTCAATACCTGCTGCTGCGAAGAATTGTTTTGCACAAACTGGTTTTGTTTGGGCAGCAATAAATGTATATGGATATTTACAATAGGAGGTAAAATTAAATGTCTAAATTTACAGATTTTTTAAATTTGTTTATGTGGGATTCTGTAGAAGATTCAGAAGAAGAATTTAATATAGATAAAGCATTAAATGATAATTGGAAAAAAATAGATACAAAAGTAAAAACACATGTTAATAGTGTAAATGAAGAAGTTAATAATTTTGAAACTGAAATAAATAAAAAAATAGAAGACATCCAAGCATTGCCAGTTGGTCGGAACAAAAGGACAAGTCTTAACAAAACAAAGTAAAACTGACGGAGATGCTAATTGGGAAGATATAGAAGCAAATGAAGTCTACATAGGAAAAGCAGAAGAAGCACCAAGTTCAGCAAAGATAATAGTAGAAGATGAAGACTTTGGAGAGGGTGCTGGATTAAGCAAAGCAGAGATATATTTAGGAGCAGATGAACCAAGTTGTGGGGAAAAAGTGTGGTTAAAAAAAGGAAAAAATATAGTAGAAAGTTCATTAAATTCTGTAAATTCGTATGGAGTAACAGCTAATAATAATGCAGATGGAAGCGTATTGGTTTCTGGAACTAGTACAGCACAAATTGCGTATTTGATAAATGTTAAAAGAATATATGCTTCTAATATAAAAAATGGAATGTATACTATTAGTTTTAAAAACAATAAAGTAGTATCAGCACTGGGTATACGTTTAAGGAAATGTAGTTCTTCTGCAAAAACAGAAATTTATACAACGTTATTAGACAAAGTAAATAAAAGTGAAAAAGTAAATTTACAGTCTTTAATAGATAGCGATACTTTATATATTGAAATGGATATAGTTTTATATAAAGCTACTGATTATGATGTTAAAATATATCCACAAATTGAACCAGGAGACGAAACATCATATGAAACTTACATAGAACCACAAATATATGTTAGAAACTCAAATGGAGCATATGAAGAATTTATAAATAAAAAAGAGTTAGAAAAGGAAATTTTTGTTAATAAAACACCTTTTACAGCAAATGAAGGATATACGATAGATTTACAATATATGAATAAGCAAGGAAAACATTATTGGGGAACAGTCGTATTTCATAAAAATAGTGGAATGTTTGGTAGTTCTGAAATTGCACTTAAATGTAATGTTGAATTAGCTCAAATTTTTTCTTATGGATGTTTTTTAGGAACAAATACATATAATGCATTAGCCGTAGGATATCTTCATTTAAGAGCTAATCAGGAGCTTTATGTAGGAGACAATAATAATACATCAAAATATAATTATGCAAGATGTTTTGTTGATTTTATAGAAAAATAATCATAGAAGGAAAGAAAAAAATAAATTATGAAAAATAGCACAAAAGAATTAACATTCACAAAAAATGAAGCTGACAACATTATATGCAGATGTTAATACTAAAGGAAAAGTGTATATAACTACTCTGGGTGCAGCAAAAGCAGCTTTTATAAATATAAGGTATAAATATAAATAGGAGGAAATTATGAAAATAAAAAAGAAAAACACAACAATCCCGATTAGCGGAAAAATCGTAGATACAGACAATGTAGAAGATAAAACAAGTAATGCACCAAGCTTGAGGCTGTTGGAAGAAAAAATACAGGATTTAACTATAGAACAAGCTAATGACTTTGTTATTGCAAACGATGGTTATGAAATATCATATCCTAATATTTTTAAACAAGGAAAACATTATTTTGGTTCTTTAATAATCAAAAAGACAACAGGTTATTTTGACAATACTGGTAGTGAAAGAGTGTGCACACTTTCAAAAAACATAATTGGAAATATTAATTCAGCATGTTTCTTATGCACTACTTCTTGGGACGCAAATATATTAGGATACTTGTGGATGTCAGATAAATCTGCTATAGTTTCCGATAAAACAAATTCAAATAAATATAATTTTGCAAAAATCAATATAGATGTAGTTGTAGAATAGGAGGTAGATTATGAAAGTAAGAGATTCAAACGGAGAAATAAAAAAAGTAGTACTACAAGCAAATGATAGCATACCACAAAATGTAATTGTTGAATATGACGGAGATGTAGTGCCAGAGGGATATGAACAGGTTGAAGATACGACTTTGAAAAAAGTAAATAGTATAAGTTATTATGCATGGTTTAGCATATTTTGTGCAAGATACGATGGAAGTAATTTAATAGTATTTATTCCTAACAATAATTTAAATGGAGGAAATCTTAAAATTTCACAAACTACATTTAATATTAAAGTAAGTAATGGAAAAGCATATACAATCACATCGTCAACGGTTCAAGCAATAAAAAGTCCTGGCGGAATATATATAACAATTCCTGCAGCACAAGTAAATGGAATGACTGAAGGATTATATATGGTTGCATTAACAAGTGCATTAACATTTAATGCTTAGATTAGGAGGATAAGATGCAAGAAATAATAGAATTAATTAGTAAATATGGCGTATCACTTGTAATAGTAGGATTATTCTTATATGACTGGCTTACAACAAGAAAAGATATGCAAGAAACTTTAAAACAAAATAGTACATGTTTAATAGAAATACAAAATACAAATAGAAATACGGCTAAATCACTTGAATTATTACAAAAAAGCATGGACAACCAGTCGGAATTTTTACAAGTACATGATAAAAGATGTGAAGCTATAGAAAAAGATATAGAAAAAATTGAAATTAGAATGGGGGAGAATTGATTATGAAAGAAAAACAATATAGAAATATAACTTTAATAATTGTTTCAATTTTAGTAGGATTATTAGGTGGATTTGGATTTTATAATGCAAATAAAAATAAATCAAATGATGAAATAATTGATAGTGCCGTAAACGAAGTATTAGATTATATTGATAACAAATCTAGTACAGAAATACCAAGCTTAACAGAAACAGACGAACAAAGTCTTGAAGTTCAAGAAACAGAGTCAGAAGGCTTTGAAGAACAAGGAATTATAGCATATAACGGATCAGAAAAAACACCAAACATTCAACTTGGAGAATATGCAGGTTTAACATATTATTCACAAATAGATAGCAGATGGAAAAATTTAATGTATTCAAGTATAGGAAATACATCACAAACTATAGGAACATCAGGATGCGGACCAACAAGTACTGCAATGGTTGTAAGTTCTATTAAAGGAAATATAACACCAGACCAAATGGCAAACTTATATACACAATATGGATATCGCTCAGCAAATCAAGGTACATATTGGAGTGCATTCAAATGGACAGCAGATGTATTTGATATTGGATATAGTGAATGTTATAAATTAGATGACGCAATTGCAAAGTTAAAAGATAATCATTACATAATTGCAAGTTGTAATCAAGGCTTATTTACATATGGAGGACATTTTATAGTTTTAACAGGAATTGAAGGAAATTATATAAAAGTATATGACCCTTACTTGTATAATGGAAAATTTGATGTAGCAAGCAGAAGAGGAAAAGCAACAGTTAGTGGTAATACAGTATATGTATCAATTGATAATTTTAGAAATTATGCTAATTACCAAAAATTCTTCTGTTTCAAAAATGACAGAACAGAGATAAAAGAAAATACAACTACAACAGTAGTAACAGATAACACAACATCAAATGTAAATACAGTAAATTATCAAGTAAGAATAACTGCAAATAGTGGTTTAAATATAAGAGCTGGAGCAAGTACATCATATGCAAGAGTTGGTGGATATGCAAAAGGTTCAATAGTAACTATATTAGCAGAGTCAAATGGCTTTGGAAAAACAAATCTAGGATGGATATATTTAGCATACACAAGCAGAGATATAAGTACATTAAATATTGTTCAAACAGTCGGACAAACAAAGAAATTAACTAGAGCTAGTATCTTATATAGCAATTCAAATTTAACGGGTTATAAGTACAATTACAGAGCAAATACTACTGTAACAATACTACAAAATATAAGTGCAAACGTAGATAAAGTTAGAGTAAATGCTACAGGAAGAATTGCATACATAAATAATAGTAATTACACAAATGTATCAGTATCAAAGACGCAAAGCACAACTAGAAAGGTAAAAGCTTGTACATTATACTCAAAACCAAATTTGAGTGGTGTAAGATATCAATATAAAGCTAATACTACTGTAACAGTTTTACAACATGTAAATTCATATATAGATAAAGTAAGAGTAAATGTAACTGGTAGAATTGCTTATATTAATGTTAATAATTATAGATAAAAAATGAAGGTAAGTTGATTAATTTCAATTTACCTCTTTTTTACGTATTTATCCAGAATTGGTTTAAAGTATTTTTCTTCAGCAGATTTTCTAGCTTTAATAGCATCTTGCAAATCATTAAAATATCCAATATGCTTTGATTTATGATTTATCTGTATTCTTACTCTATATTTACCATTAATGTAAGAGATGCCTGTGTAACCAGTTTTATTATTTTTTTGTGTTTGAGTTTTATAAAATTCTATTTTTTTACCTCTAACAGATTCTAAAGTTAAATTAGAATTTTTACCTTTGTTTCTGCAACTACAACTTGTAATTTCACCGCTTAATACTTGAGTAAAAGCTAATTCTTTTAAATTTCCACAATCACATTTAAAAAGAGCTAGTTTAGAATTGTGTTTATCAAGTTTATTTAAATTTTTTATTAAAGTAAGATGATTAAATCGTTTGCCGATGTAATCATCTATGTTATAACCTCTCATAAGTATATTTCCTAATCTTTAATATATCTGTCAGACATATAATAACATTTTACATATTCTTCAAAACTTACATCTTTAAAATCTTCTGTAAAGTCACTATCATTTTTGTCATAATTATATTTTTCTTTTAATATTTCTTCTGTTACACCGTATTCTTCCATTTCTTTTAACATTTCTTTAATACTTAATTCTTTCATAGTTTTTCTCCTTCTAGAGTGCTAGCCATCTGGTCTAGTCTTATCTCTTTTGTTAAGTATATTATATTACGTGTACACGTAATTGCCAATACTTTTTTATTATTTTTTTAAATAATTTTCAATTTTTTCTTTTACCCATTCCGAATAATTTTTCTGATCTTTTTGTAATTTATTTAAGAAAATTTCTGCAACCTCTTTATCAACATCTACAACTAATCTTTTATATTTATTTTTTCTCCATTCAGTTTCTTTTTTTAAATCTCTTGCCATTTTCAACTCCTCTCTTGATTTTTTTAATATTATCATATATAATATTTATATGCAAGAGAGGAAGTATCCTCTCTCGGCTTAGTCAAACATATGATGTATAATCATAATGTCTTGCCAAAGCTGTTTGCGTTTTGCTTGTAGCTTTCTCATTTTGCGGTGTGAAGCTATAAGCTTTTTTATTTGTTGTAACATATGTATCACCTCCTTAACTGTATTTATTATACTACGTGTACACGTAAATGTCAATACTTTTTCAAAAAAAGTTTAAAAATTTTCAAAAAAGGCTGAAAATACTGAAAAATAGAGGTATATAATTACATTAATTGTAAAATAAAATGGCTTAAAATTTGATTTTAAAGGCCTGATTTTTATTGAAATATCAATAAAAAATAGGTTTATAAAATCGACACCATTCGACACACAAAATTAACATAATATGTTATAATACATATGAGGTGATAAATATGAAAGAAGCATATAACAAATCACTACAAATGATGAAATATTTAAAAATAAGATTAACAAGAAAGCAATATACAGAATTAGCAAAAAGATTCAATTTGTTAAGTATACAAAGCTTACAATTTATATCAAAAAGAAGTTATGAAAGTATACTTACAGAAATACTGAAAGAAGTAGCATAATTTAAGTCCCGTTCGGGGCTTTTCTTTTTTGTATAAATTATTTAAAAAAAGTATATAATATAAACATGATTAATTATTATGAAAAAAGTAAAAAAGAATTTATAAAATATATAAAGAAAAATCCATATACGACTCAAACAGAATGGGACAAATATGCGCATAAAAATTATTTATTCAGTGCAATTACTTTGTGTTCACATGAAATAACAGATAACACATTAGAAATGTTACAAAAACATAGTAAGAGTGAGTTTGAATACTTGAAAGAAATGTTTATAATAATTCCAGATAAGCGATTTAAAATTTTAAAAAATAAGATAAATAAGATAAAAGAAATAAAAAAGAGAGAGAAGAAAACAGATGTCACAAGATAATATAAAAAGAATCAGAAGCTTAAGAAATAAATTGCATAAAAGTATAAAGAAAAATGGATTAGATTCAGACGAAACTAGAAAAATAAGCGACGAGATGGATATATTAATAAATGAATATTACAATAATATACAACAAATAGAATATCCTGCCGACAGCGAAATGAAAGTATATTATGAGCAGTCATATAAGCAACTGAAGATCGTAACACAACAATTAGAAAGTTTTCCGTCTGTACAAGAGTGGAATAAATTTGCAAAAGAAAATTGCTTATTGAGTAGTATGTCTATGCAATATATTTCAAAACTCAATTGGAATTATTTGAGAACTAAAATTTTAAGAGAATTGAATATGGATATATAAAAAAATGAAAAAATTTTTCCGCACAGTTACTGACTTTGCGGATTTTTTTGTCGAAAACGAGATTAGAAAACTTGACATTCTTTCTCATTTATATAAAATAAGAAAGAAGAAGATAGTTGACGGCAATCTTTTATCTTCTTCTAACCCAAATTTTTATACTTAAGAATAAGTATATATACAGTATAACTTCTTAAGTATGAAATGTCAAATTTTTATATGAAAGAAGGTTTAAACTATGAAAGATGTAGTAGAAAATGAAGTATTAGATGAAAAAGAATATCAGAAAGTCAAAAAAATATTTAATAAATCAAGTGATTATTTTACTAAAAAAGAAATAGAAGAAATATTTTTGAATTTAAATAGTATTATAAAAAATAATTAATAGGTATTGCATATATATATTTTATGTGATAATATAATGTAAAGAAAACGGAAGAGGTAGTCAAAAAAGTAGTCAATTTAAATTGGAAAACTTTAAAGACTTAGAACACAAACAGATATAAGAGATACAATATTAAGTCTCCAAAACCGCCTGTGAGGGTTCGAGTCCTTCTACCCCTGCCATTTAAAATAAATAAAAAATTACGATGAAAAAGAAAAAATACTAAAAAATTTATTAAAGAGAGCGAATAGTAAGCTGAGATATTCGTAATAAAACAAGTATGGGGAGCTTTGGAGTAATAAAAAATTAAGGTGCTTAAAGTAATGCGAAAGCAAAACTTTAAGAATTAGGGTGGAAACGCGGAACTAAACTTTCGTCCCTAGCTAAATGTATAGCTAGGCTCGGAAGTTTTTTTGAGGTCTAGCCATTTCCAAAAGTTGTCAAAAGGGACGCCCTTTTTTGACAACCATTCAAAAAAAGTTGTCAAAAAGGGGCGTCCCTTTTGACAAGAGGAGGAATTATTATGTTAAAATCAATGGACACACTAGTAGCTTTATGCAAAGGAAGAGGATTTATTTATCCTGGATCAGAAATTTATGGAGGATTAGCAAATACTTGGGACTATGGTCCTTTAGGAAATGAATTAAAAAATAATGTAAAGGCAGCATGGAGAAAAAAATTCATACAAGAACAACCAAATATAGTAGGTCTTGACGCAGCAATATTAATGAACCCAGAAACATGGGTAGCATCAGGACATGTTGGAGGTTTCTCAGACCCATTAATAGATTGTAAAGAATGTAAAACAAGACATAGAGCTGATAAATTAATAGAAGAATGGGCTCATGATAATGGAAAAGATATGATAGCAGATGGAATGACAGATGAAGAATTAATCAATTTCATAAATGAAAATAAAATACCATGTCCATCATGTGGAAAAACAAATTTTACAGATATAAGAAAATTTAACTTAATGTTCAAAACATTCCAAGGAGTAACAGAAGACACAACATCAACAGTATATTTAAGACCAGAAACAGCACAAGGAATATTTGTTGATTTCAAAAATGTATTACGTACATCAAGAAAGAAAATGCCAATGGGAATTGCACAAATTGGTAAAGCATTTAGAAACGAAATAACACCAGGAAACTTTACATTCAGAACAAGAGAATTTGAACAAATGGAACTTGAATTTTTCTGCAAGCCAGGAACAGACTTAGAATGGCACAAATATTGGAAAGATTATTGTGAAAACTTCTTAATCAATTTAGGAATGAAAAAGGAAAATATTAGATTAAGAGACCATTCACCAGAAGAACTAGTATTTTATAGCAAAGCAACAACAGATATAGAATTTGCTTTCCCATTTGGATGGGGTGAATTATGGGGAATTGCTGATAGAACAGATTATGACTTGACACAACATATGAATCACTCAAAACAAGATTTATCATATCAAGACCCAGAAAAAAACGAAAAATATGTACCATATGTAATTGAACCATCATTGGGAGCAGATAGAGTTGTTCTAGCATTTTTATGTAACGCATATGATGAAGAAGAAATGGCAGAAGGAGACACAAGAGTTGTATTACACTTACATCCAGCATTGGCACCTTATAAAGTTGCAGTACTTCCATTATCTAAAAAATTATCAGATAAAGCAGAAGAAGTATATGGAAAACTTGCTAAGAAATTTATGTGTGATTATGACGCAGCAGGTTCAATTGGTAAACGTTATAGAAGAGAAGATGAAATCGGTACTCCATACTGTGTAACAGTTGATTTTGATACATTAGAGGATGAATCAGTTACTGTTAGAGATAGAGACACAATGGAACAAGTTAGAATTAAAATTGATGATTTAGAAGCATGGATTGCAGAAAAAATCGAATTTTAAAATAAATTTTTTGAAAAGGAATTAAAAGTACAATGAAAATAGGAATAGATATAGATGATACAACTTTTTTAACAGTAAAATCAATGTTAAAATATGCTGATATATTTGAAGAAGAAATATCAGGTGTACCAACTAACAGAGATAGTTTTGGCTTAATTAAAAATAGATATTATTTAAAAGCTTTATATGGATGGGATGATAAAACTAAATTTGAATTTTTTGACAAATATTATAAAAATGTATTAGAAGAATGTACAATGCTACCTAATGCAGACAAAACAATTCAAAAATTAAAAGAAGAAGGAGATACAATACATTTTATAACAGCAAGATTGATGAATATTGCAGAATGTGATACAGAAGAAATTACAAAAGATAGTTTAAGGAACTTTAATATTCCATATGATAGCTTGAATCTACATATCAGTGATAAATTGACGTTCTGCAAAGAAAATGGAATTGAATTATTGATTGAAGATAGTTATGAAACTTGTATAGAATTAACTGATAATGGTATTAAATCAATTTTAATGACAACAAAAATGAATGCGGATATTAATGATGATGGAATAACAAGAGTAAATAATTGGGATGAAGTTTATCAAAAAATACAAGAAATGAAAGAAACTTGTAAAGAACAAGAAGATGTAAGATAAAATTTCACAAAAACACATATTAGATTTAAAAATTTAATATGTGTTTTTTATTGTATAATAAATGAAAAAAATATTTTTTTACTATTTATTTTTTAGTTCTTTCATGATACAATGCAAATGAAAATATAAGAAAAAAGCTACAAAAAATTTTTGAAAGCAAAGATAAAAAGTAAAATTAATAAAAAAAGGAAGGAATTTAAGAGTATGTTTAGTTTTAATCATGTAACAATAAGTGTTGATAATTTAGATAAAACACTTGAATTTTATAAGAAATTTGGATTTGAAAAATATAAGGAATATAGAGATGAAAATGTTGATATTGTAATGTTAAAATTAGGAGATATGATATTAGAGATATTTCATTATCAAGAAAAAGAAAAGTTACCTGAACATTCAAAAGAACTAGCAATTGACCTAAAAACTATTGGAAATAAACATTTTGGATTAGGAGTAAAAGACATAGTAGAAGCTAAAAAGTTTGTAGAAGAAAATAAATTAAGTGATTCAGAAATTATTATAAATAAAGGAAGGTTAGGTAAACCATATTTCTTTATAAAAGATACAGATGGAATATTAATGGAAATAATTGAAGAAGATTAATTATAAATTACTTAAATAGGAGCTAAAATGAAACAAAAACTTAAATTTGAACAATTAAAAGAAAAAATAAAAGAATGTGATTGTTGTAAAGAAAAATTTGGTTTTGAGCCACATCCAATTTTTTGGGGAAAGCAAAACTCAAAAATCGTCCAAATAAGTCAAGCACCTTCTAAGAATGTTCATCAAAACTTAAAACCATTTACAGATATGAGTGGAAAAACTTTAAAATATGAATGGTACCAAATAACAGATAACGATTTTTATAATACAGATAATTTTTTTATTGGAGCATTAGCACACTGTTATCCAGGAAAAGACAAAAACGGAAATGATAAACAACCACCTAAATGCTGTTGGACTAAATGGATTGAAGAAGAATTGCAAATATTAGATAATGAAATGTATATTGTTATTGGAGCAAAAGCTGCAAAAGTCTTTTTTCCAAATGAAATATATGAAGAACTTGTTTTTAAAGACAATGTATGGAATGGTAAAAAAACTATTGTGCTGCCACATCCATCACCATTAAATAAAAAATGGATAAAAGACCATCCACAGTTTTTGCAAAAAAGAATTCATGAAATAAGGAATACAATATGGGATATATTAAAAGAATAAAACTATTGAAGGAGTGGATATGAATAAACTCCAGAGCAAACAGCAATTAGAGAAATGAAAGAAGAAACGAAAATTATAATTTTAATATGTATATAAAAGTAGATGACTAAGAAAATATTTTTAATATTAATTATATGTTAGATAAAAACATAAATAAAAAGAAAAGAGAAAAGATAATGAAATTATATGTAATAAGACATGGTGAAACTGAAATGGGAAAAAATGAAATTATAGCCACAGAAGATGAACCATTAAACAAATTTGGAATGAACCAAGCACAAAAAGTTGGAAAAGAATTAAAAAAATTAGACATAGACATAATTTATTGTTCTCCAATTGAGAGAGCAAAGCACACATTAAAATTATTTGACATGGATAAAAACATTCCTGTAATAATAGACGAAAGAATAAAAGAAAGAAATATGGGAATATATGAAAAAGTTCCTTTTAATGAGTTAGATTGGGACGTATTTTGGAATTATAATTCAGACATAAAATATCCAGAGCTAGAAACAATGAAAAGTGTTTATGAAAGAATAAAAAACTTTATAGACGAAATAAAACTACAAAATAAGAATGTACTAATTGTAACCCATGGAGGTATATCAAGAGCAATATATTGGTATTTTAATGGAATACCTGAAAATGGTAATTCATCAAATATTAACGAAAATTGTAAAATATATGAATACGAATTATAACAGAAGTAATTTTTAGAAAAAAAGATAAAAAACGGAAATTTATATAGTTACGTACAATATATAATTTTAATTTAGGAAGGAAAAAACATGAGAATAGGAATTGATATAGACGGAGTTTTAACAGATATAGAACAATGGCAATTAGATATAGGAAGCAAAAAAATCTTTGAAAACTACAACAAAGAAATAGTAGATGCAAAAGGATATGACTTAAAAGAAATATTCAACATTGAAGAAAATTTGGATAACGAATTCTGGAGAGAATATCTTCTTGATTATGCAAAAAATGAACCAGCTAGAAAACATTCAGACGAAGTAACAAACAAATTAAAAGAAGATGGAAATGAAATTTATATAATAACTGCGAGATTCTTAACCGATAAAGACAATGAAAATGGAAAAAAAATGAAAAAGACAGTAATTAATTGGTTAAATAAATATAACATTTATTATGATAAAATAATATTTAGTCCCGAAGAAAAACTAGATATATGCATGGCAAACAATATAGAGTTAATGATAGAAGATAAAGTTGACAATATTAACAAAATTTCAAAACATATACCCGTAATTTGTTTTGATGCAAGATATAATCAAGAATGTAAAGGAAAAAATATTTATAGATGTTATAGTTGGTATGATATATATGCTAAAATAAAAAAGATAAAAAATTAAAAATCAGGAAAGTTTATAAAGACTTTCCTGATTTTAGGTTAAATAATACTTACTGTGATTTCATAACTCTAAAATAATTCGCTAGCCATACAAGCATCAATTAAATAAATCTTTTTCATATAAATCTTCAATATAAACATCTTGTTCTTCAAAATTATCAACAAATCCAACTTTGGCAATATCTCGTTTTTCATCAACACCTTGAATCCAAACAGGTCTCTCATCATAAAAAACATCAGACTTTTCTTTATTATTTAAAATAGTATGAACTCTTTGCAAATCCATGTACATCATCTCCTTTATATATTAAAAGTATATCCATATAAAAATTAAATATAACTATATAAATATAAAATTTAATAAAAGTTTAGTAAGTAGAATATTAAAATTGAATATGAAAAAGTACTAAAAGCAGCATAGAAACTATATTTCAACAGTAGATAAACATAAAAAGTTGCAATAAATACAAAAATATGGTATAATTGGTAATAGGTGATGTAAATGGAAAATTATGAAGATATTGATATTAAAAGAATTTTAGAAATAATACTATCTAAAAAATTATTAATTGTATTAATATTATTATTTAGCATACTATTCGGTTATGCTTATTCATATTATTATAAAAAGCCAGAATACAAGTCTTCTGTAACAATATTATTAGTTGCAGATGAGAACAAAACAAACAAAGAATTAACACAAACAGATTTAAATATAAATAATGGATTAATTTCGACTTATAGCAGTATAGCTAAAAGTACAAATGTTGTACAAAAAACAATAGAAAATCTAGAATTGAATATGTCGGCTTCAAGTTTACAAAAAAAGGTAGATGCAAAACAAATAGATAGTACACAATTTTTAAAAATAAGTGTAACAAATGCAAATCCAGAATTAGCTAAAAATATAGCAAATGAATTAGCACAAGTATTTACACAACAAATTAAAGAAATATATAATTTGCAAAACATAAGTATAGTAGATGAAGCAGAAGCAGAATCAACTCCTTGTAATGTAAATCATATGAAAGATATTATAATGTTTGCATTTGCAGGTCTATTTTTGGCAATGGTATCAGTAGTAGCAATATTCATGTTTGATGATACTATAAAAAGTGAAGAAGATATAGAAAAAAATGTAAAATTAAAAGCCATAGGAACATTACCAGTAGATAAAGAAAAAAATGAATTAATAGTAAAAAATAATCCAAAATCACAAATAGTTGAAAGTATAAAGACAATAAGAACAAATATATTATATTCAACAAATAAAAATGCAATTTTAGTAACAAGTTGTAAACAGGATGAAGGAAAAACATGGGTTATAAACAATTTAGCTGTAACATTTGCTCAAACTGGAAAAAGAGTAATTTTAGTAGATGCAAATTTAAGAGAAGAAAGTAATAAAAATGATATATTTGAAATAGACAAAGGAGAAGGGTTATCTGACTTTATAAAAGAAATTTCAGAAGATAATTTAGATAATTTACAAAAATCAAGAAATTATATTAAAGAAACCAAAATACCTAATTTACATATATTACAAAATGGTACAATACCACCAAATCCAGTGGAATTAGTATCTTCAAGAAATATGCAAAAAATAATAAAATTATTAAAGAATATGTATGATGTGGTTTTAATAGACGGAACATCAAGTATAATGGTATCTGATAGTATAGCATTATCTTCAATGGTTGATAGTACAATATTAATTGCAGAAAATAAGAAAACAAAAATTAATGATTTGAAAAAAGTAAAAAAATTAATAGAGGATGTACATGGAAACATCTTAGGAGTAATATTAAATAAAGCTCAAACTCAAAAGGGAAAGTATTATGGAAAAAAATATGGTTATTATTATGGTAGTGATGTTGAAAAACAAATCCAAAAAATAGAAGAAAAACAAGATACAATTTCATTAAATGAAGTAATTGAGTTAGCAAAAGAAAAAATACAAATTCAATTACCAGAAGATGAAATTTTAGAGGAAAAAGAAAGAAACTTAGAATTTGAAAATAATAACGATACCAATGATGAGACTAATAATGAAATTAAAAAGATAAGACAAGAAATATTAGGCGAAATTGATAAAATAAAAAATGTATTTATAGAGTTTAAAAGAAAAGATAAAACTAAAAAACAAATTATTAATATACATAATAGTATTAATAATTTAAAACAAATCCAGGAAAATAATAATAAAAAGTTGATTGAAAATCAACAAGATATGTATAAAAAAATAACAGAACAACAAGAAGATACTAATAATGATATATTAGAAAAAATCTTGAAAATACAAGAATTACAAAATACTAAAAAACAAGAATTAATGGAAAATATACAAAATGTTGATGAAAAGCAAAGTGAAAATAATCGAAAATTGATGGAACAAATCCAAAGTGTAGATGAAAGACAAAATGAAAATAACCAAAAACTAATAGAACAAATTAAAAATGTAGAAGAAAAGCAAAATGAAAACAATCAAAATCTAATAGAACAAATTAAAAATGTAGAAGAAAAGCAAAATGAAAACAATCAAAATCTAATAGAACAAATTAAAAATGTAGAAGAAAAGCAAAATGAAAATAATCAAAAATTAATAGAACAAATTCAAAGTGTAAAAGAAAATCAAAAAGAAGTAAAAATGCAAGAAGAAGAAAATGTAAAGATTTTAGTTGAACAATTTATACAAGAAATTAATACATTAAGAAGTGAAATAAAAGAACTTAAAGACAATCAAAATGTAAGTAGAGCTGAATTGTTAGAAAAAATAGACAATATGAAGTATGAAGAAAAGTTAAATGAAATTAACGAAAAATTACAAGAAAAAGAAACTAAAAATAATATTATAAGTTTTGAAACATTGAAAAGAAAAAAATCAAACAAAAAAGTATTTAACATAAACGAGGAAAGCATTGGCTTTGAGGATTTACAAAGATTATCAAATTGTATTGTAGACTTAAACGATGAAGTAACATCTTTAGAAGCAATGAGTAATTAAAACAAAAAGCTATAACAATATCTAAAAACTGGAATTGCTATAGCTTTTATAAATTTTTTTAAAGGTTGTATGTATAATATTTTCTTGACTTATTTAATGGATTGATATAAAATAATGTCCGTAACGAAAGAGGAGGAAAGAATATGAACATAATATATCAAGGAAGAACAAAAAAGATAGAAAAAGGATTAACTGTAAAAGAAGCTTTAAAAAAAGAAATAAATGAAAATAAATATGAAGTTATAGGTTGCTTATATAATAATGACTATAGTAATTTGGAAACAGAAGTAGAAGAAGGAGCAAGAATAGAATTAATAGATATTTCTTCAAAAGAAGGAATGAAAATATATGTAAGAACAATTGTATATATAATGGGAAAAGCATTTGAAAACTTATATAATAGAGAAAAAATAATGGTAGAATATCAACTTGGAAACGCAATGTATTGCAAATGTGATAATATACAAATAACAGATGAATTTATAACAAAACTAAAAAATGAAATGCAAAAAATAATAGAAAAAGATGAAAAAATAACAAAAGTAGAAATGACAAGAAAAGAAGCGGAAAAATTTTATGAAGAGAAAAATTCTTCAAGAGGAAGATTGCAATTTGATCTAAAAGAAAATAAAACAATATACATGTATTATTGCGGGAATTACTATAATTATTGTTATGGAACACTTGCAAATAGAACAGGAATTATTAAAATTTTTGATGTAATAAAATATGGAGATGGATTTTTAATAAGATATCCAAGTTCAAAAGAACCTACTAAAATGCCAGAATTTCATGAAACAAAAAAATTAGCTTGGGCATTAGAAGAATTTGAAAAAATTCATTCTGTTTTAGATGTTTTAACAGTGTATAAATTAAATAAAGCAATAGAAGAAGACAGAATAAAAGATGTAATAATGCTTGCAGAAGCTTTACATGAAAAGAAAATAGCAAATATAGCAGATGACATAGCAAAAAGAAAAAATGTAAAAATGGTATTAATTGCAGGACCTTCATCATCAGGGAAAACAACATTTGCACAAAGACTTGGAATTCAATTAAGATTAAATGGACTAAAACCAGTTACAATATCAGTAGATAATTATTTTGTAGAAAGACAAGATACACCAAGAGACGAAAATGGAGAATATAATTTCGAATGTATAGAAGCAATTGATTTAAAACTATTTAATGAACATTTAGTAAAACTTTTAAATGGCGAAGAAATAGAAGTACCAGAATTCGATTTTAATGTTGGAACTAAAAGATATAATGGCAAAAAAATGAGATTGGCAGAGGACGAAATTTTAGTAATAGAAGGTATACATTGTTTAAATGATAAATTAACAAGTCAAATTTCAAAAGATCAAAAATATAAAATATATATTAGTGCACTTACAGTTTTAAATATGGACAGATATAATAGAATATCAACAACAGATACACGTTTAATAAGAAGAATAGTAAGAGATTACCAATTTAGAGGTTATTCAGCATTACATACATTAAATACATGGCATAAAGTGACAGAAGGAGAAGAAAAAAATATATTTCCATATCAAGAATCAGCAAATACAATTTTTAATACATCACTTATATATGAGTTAAATGCATTAAAACCAATAGCAATGCCATTATTACAAGAAATAACAGACGAATATAGAGAATATGCAGAGGCACAAAGATTAATAAATATATTAAAATATTTTAGAGAAGTACCAAAAAGTTATGTACCAAACAATTCGTTATTGAAAGAATTTTTAGGTGGAGGAACATTTGATTTGCATTAGTGTCCAAAAGGGACGGTTCTTTTTGGACATTAATCTAAAAAATAAAGGAGCATAGAATGTTAAAAGATAGTAGATTTACAGAAATTGATGAAGAATTTATATGTGAAAATTGTGGGAAAAAGGTACCAAAACTTGGATATTCATGTAGAAATCATTGTCCATATTGTTTACATTCAAAACATGTAGATAAAAACCCAGGAGATAGAGCCGAGAGCTGTCATGGAGATTTAGAACCTGTAAGCATGGAAATTGATGGAAAAAAAGGATATGTTATAGTTTTTAGATGCAAAAAATGTGGAACGATTAGAAGAAATAAAGCTGCAAAAGATGATAATATGGATTTGTTAATTGATTTAAGTAGTAAACAAATATAAGTACGAGTTTATGTAAAAAAGTTGTTAAAAGGACGTCCTTTTCTGACAAAAAAATATTGTCAAAAAGGGGCGGCCCTTTTGACAACTTTTTATATTTCTCTATTTAAATTACCATTAGTGAATTCTTTACCTTCTAATCGTTCACCTTTTTTAACAGTATTTACAATATCATTAATTTCTTCAACAGATTCATCTAAAATGTCAATTCTATTATAATGGATGTTAGAAAAATCACTAGGTGAAATAGAAGTAGTTTTACTATTATAAATAGTAGATACGGTTTGAATATTGTCAAACACTACAGGAAACTTCATATTAAGTCTATCTTTTAAATAATAAGAATTATTAAGATTACACTTAGAACTACAAGTAGGATAACACTTATTAGTTTTTCCAAGAACGCAATAGTTCATATTCATAACAGGTGTTTTGCCATAAACAATTAATTCAGCAGGCATAAAGCAACAAGAAGAATTACAAATACTATCTATAATTTCTTTTGTTGATTCAGGAGAAATTGTAAATTTATCAAGTCCTAAATTTTTTAATTCATTTACACTATATAAATTGAAAATATTAAAGGTGTAATTAGCAATTAATTCAAATTTATTATTAGGATTGTTTAAAACATTTTCTAATAATTTTAAGTTTGAAATGTTTGAAATAACAAAGCCCTTAATATTGTAATTTGAAATAGTTTTTTCAATAGTACTAAAAAGTAGATTTCTGTAATTTGCCTTTATAATTGTTGGCATGTAAATATAAATTTTAAATTTTTGCTCTAATGTTTTTAAAATATCAGAATATTTTTTAATTGAAAAATATTTTAAAGGAATGTATATATTATCAAATCCTTCTAATTTAGAATAATCAAAATCAGGATTTAAAATATTTAATAAAACTGATATTGTATTTTCTTTAAACATAAAGCTTTCTACATTAGCAGTATTTCCATTTAAACAAAGAATTTGAGAATCTTTTAAATTATCACAAACGCAATTAGGATGGACTCTTTTTATATTAGAAACAGCAAAATCATAAGCTAAATCTAAAACTTTTCTTCTTAAATCATTCAAAGTACTAATTTTAGGTAAGAAAATGTCTGAATCTAAATCAACATCAATATTAGCAAATTCAAAAATAGAATCAGTAGTTTTGTTAATTTGATTAATAACTTTTTCCATATCTAAAGGTCTATTTTTAGCAACTTCTGGGATAACATCTGAAGAATAAGTAATATCCAAGTTTGAATATGCATCTAGATAGCCAGTATTATAAATTTGAGCATTATTTAAAGAGAAAGCTGAAGGAGAAAATGTTACTCTAATTTGTATAGGTTCATTATGTTTAATTTTTATGGCACAATTTAAAGAAATTTTTCTATGTTCTCCATTTATGCTATCATGAGCTATTAAATTCAATTTTTTAGATGATATTTTATAGATTTTATCACCTAAATTTATATTACCTTTCATTCTTCCAATAGTTACTGTTTGACCTATACTAGTTTCTTTTATATTTTTATCTTTAATCATTAATTCTGAAACATTATAAGAACCAGTTTCTTTTTCTAAAGATATAGTATCTCCGATTTCAATAGGTTCTTGTAATTTAACAGTGATGTAACCTTTGTTTTTACTGTATTTTTCTACCTTACCTAAAAATAATCCCATGTTATTAGGCTTTTCTTTAAAAACTAAGTTTTTGTTAGGTTCATTAGTAAGGTGACCAGTTGAGGACATCCCTCTATTAAATACCTGTAATAAGGTTTTTCTGTCATTTTCTTCAATTTTGAAATCATTAATATCTGTAATTCTTTCGGCTAAATCAATGTATTTTCTGTAAATTCTTGTAACAGTAGCAACATATTCAGGACTTTTCATTCTACCTTCAATTTTTAAACAAGTAACACCAGCATTAATTAGTGAAGGGATAAAATCTAACCCGCATAAATCACGTGTACTTAAAAGATGACCAGAATCTAATATATTATCATTTTCTAATAATTTATAAGGTAATCTGCAAGGTTGTGCGCACTTGCCACGGTTTCCGGAACGACCACCAACCATACTAGAAAATAGGCATTGACCTGAATATGAAATACATAGGGCTCCGTGAACAAAACATTCAATTTCTATATTAGAATTTTTACAGATGTATTCAATTTCTTGAAGAGAAAGTTCACGTGAAAGAACCACTCTTTTAAAACCAAGTTCTTGCATTTTTAGAACTCCTTGAAGGTTGTGAACTGTCATTTGTGTACTTGCATGGATATCCAAATCAGGAAAATGTTTTATTAATTGTTTGGCTAATCCTAAATCTTGAACAATAATTGCATCTATTCCATACTCATAAGCTTTTTTGGCAAGTTCAAATGCATCGTTGAATTCATTATCTGTAACTAAAGTATTTAATGTCAAATTTGTTTTAACTCCACGTGCCTTTGCATATATAATAGCTTTTTCTAAATCTTCCAAATTAAAGTTTGAAGCATAAGCTCTTGCACTAAATAAATCTGCTCCAAAGTATACGCTATTTGCACCATTTTGAACGGCTGCTTTTAAGCAGTCAAAATTACCAACTGGTGAAAGTAAATCAATCATTTTTGGCCTCCTTAATTTTTACATCAATATTATATAACTTTTTTTAACAAATTTCTACCATTTATTTAATAAATATGATATAATAGGTGACATAATTCAAAATACAAATATTTATTAATTTATATAAAAATAAAATGAGGTAGGTAATAATGGAATTTGATTTGATAAAAGAAATATCAAAAGCTCAAAAAGGATTAAATAAAAAACAAATATACTATACAAAAAAAGAATTAGAAACATTACATCAATATATAATGAAACAAAATGAAAGAATAAAAAACAAGAGATATACCTGTAGAGAGTTAATATATGATGAATTTGAAAAAGACCTAGATAATTATGTAAAAACAACAGGGACACATATGATGCAAGTAGAAGATAATGCATTACAAATATTAAGTACCAATCCAGCAATTGTAGATAGAGCATATGATAAAATAAAAGATAAAGATTTAGAAAAATTCGACTTTGAAAAAGAAAAGTATAGAATTTTAAATGGAGAAGAGCAAAGCATAGAATATGAAATGTGTTTAATGTTAAAAGAATTAAGGAAAGAAAAAGTAGAAGGACCACTAAAAGAAATATTATATGAAGAAATACACCCAAAAGATGAAAACAAAAGGCAAAAAATGAGAGAGAAAATACAAGAAAGTGATGAATACAAAAAAACGGTTGAATATACAAAAATACTCATTGAACCATCAGAAAGAAAACAAATAGAGATGGCTATAAATTATAGAAAAAAGGATTAGAAGAGGCCCTGTTTACTAAAGAAAAAGAAGGATTCAAATTATCAGGAGAGTTTTTAAAGAAATATGGTTTTTTAAGAGAGGAACTAGAACAACAAAATAAAGATTATAGAGACTTATCTTTAAGCAATATGCAGTATGAATTAAAAACAGAAAATATGGATGATGATATAGGCTTAGAAAATATATTTGAGGACAGTTATCTAGATACATTAAGTTTAGAACAATTAACAGTATTAAATGCATTTTGGCAAAACAGATTTACAAAGAAAATAGAGCGGGATAAAAAGAGCACTATTTGTAGCAGATAGCATGAATTTATGGGAAGATTTAGAAAAAAATGATTATGAAAATAAATTAGAAGATAATAAAATTGAAAAAGTACTTTTAAAAATGATATTAACTGATAATATGACAAAGACAATAAGAAAAAGTATAACAAAACTTATAGATACAGAAAATTATAGATATGCGTATTTTAATAGTCAAGAAGGATTATCAAAAAAATTAAGAAAACAATATACAAATTTCTTTGATGCAATTTTACCAGAATGTGAAAATGATTTAGAAGCGGACTTATTTGCTCCACAGTCAATAAGAAACAATATTGATTTAATATATGGTGTGAAAGGTATAATGTTAAATAAAATATTAACTCAAATAAGGTACAATTCTAAAATAACAAATTGGGGATATATACCAGAAGATAGTAGTGAAAAAGATAAAAGAAAAGTATTAATTGGGATTGATTATCCTGGATTTAATATGCCATTAAAATTACATATGAATAAAGATGAATTAATAGAATATCTAGAAATGATAAAAGGAAATGCTGTTTTACCAGTATATGAAGGAAATGGAGACATGACGTATAAAGGTAAAAAATTAACAACAAAAATATTTATGCCATTGACTGAAAAAAGAGAATCCGAAATTATTAAAGCAAATAAAGAAATAAATAGTGTTGACTCAAAATATTTATATGTAAGACATATAGGAAATTTAATAACAAAAAAATGTAAAAAAATTTTAAAAATATATCCACAAAAATATATAGATTTAAAAACAAAAAATATGGGAACAAAAAGAAACGGAAAATTTATTCCTGATGCAGAAAATGAAAACACAAATTTGAAACAAGAAGATATTGACAAAGGTAAAAATTTAGGTTAAACTTAGAATTACAAATTAAGTATTCATAATTAAAATTAAATAAATATTAAGGAGGAAAAGAAAATGGAATTAAAAGGATCAAAAACAGAAAAAAATTTAATGGAAGCTTTTGCAGGAGAATCACAAGCAAGAAATAAATATACATATTTTGCTAGCAAAGCTAAAAAAGAAGGATATGAACAAATAGCTGCTATATTCCAAGAAACAGCAGACAATGAAAAAGAACATGCAAAAATGTGGTTTAAATTATTACAAGGTGGAGAAATAAAAACAACAGCAGAAAACTTAAAAGCTGCTGCAGAAGGTGAAAACTTTGAATGGACAGACATGTATGATAGAATGGCAAAAGAAGCAAAAGAAGAAGGATTTGACCATATTGCATTCTTATTTACAGAAGTAGGAAAAATAGAAAAAGAACATGAACAAAGATATTTAAAATTATTAGAAAATGTTGAAGATGGACTAGTATTTAGTAAAGATGGAGACAAAATTTGGAAATGTAGAAACTGTGGACATATAGTAATTGGAAAAAATGCTCCAGAAATTTGCCCAGTTTGTAGTCATCCAAAAGCATATTTTGAAATAAAAGCAGAAAATTATTAATAAAAAAATTAATATTTAGAAAAGGATTTTGAAGTAAAATTTATATACAAGGACTTCAAATCCTTTTTTAAAATTTATTTGAAAAAAATAAAACCATGTGATATAATCAACCCCAAGGAGGACAAAATGCCAAAATTTTTTGTTAAAGAAGACCAAATAAAAGACAATGAAATAATAATATTAGGACAAGATGTTAATCATATAAAAAAAGTTTTAAGAGCAAAAAAAGGAGACGAATTGCAAATATGTAATAGTCAAAATGGGGAAAATTTTTTGTGTGAAATAAATGACTTAGAAAATGAAAATATAATTTGTAAAATAAAAGAAAAAATAAATAAAAATGTAGAATCAAATATAGAAGTTACTATATTTCAAGGTCTACCTAAATCAGATAAAATGGAATATATTATTCAAAAATCAGTTGAACTTGGAGTACATGATATAACACCAGTAGAAATGAAAAGATGTGTAGTAAAATTAAATGACAAAGACAAAGTTAAAAAGATAGAAAGATGGCAAAAAATTTCAGAAGTAGCATCAAAACAATGTGGAAGAGATATAATTCCTAAAATAAATAATGTGGTAAATATATCAAAAATATGTAGTTTAATTGAAAATTATAATATTTTAATAGTTGCATATGAAAATGAAAAAGAAAACACATTAAAACAACAATTAAAAGAAATAAAACAACAAATAAATGATGATAATAAAGTTAAAATCGGAATTGTAATTGGACCAGAAGGCGGTTTGGAAGAAAAAGATGTTGAATTATTAAAACAAAATGGTGCAAAAGTAATAACTTTAGGAAAAAGAATTTTAAGAACAGAAACAGTAGCATTAAATGTTTTAAGTATAATTATGTATGAATTGGAAAATTAGTATAATGCAAATAAAATTATATATAAAATTACGAGGGGGAAAACAATGAAAGAAGTAAATGAAAAATATATGAAGAAAATATACCTAAATATATTAAAAGCAATATTAATAGTATTCTATTTTTTTGTATTAAATTTAGCATGTGAAAATATAAGTGTAGAACATCTAGAAAGGGGAATTCAATTATGTACAATGCTATTCTTATTTATAGCTATTGTTATATTTGAAATTGCATATAGAAAAGATGATGATGATTTAGCAATACAAGGAATAGAAGTGCTTGTATTGTCAGCATATACTTTGACAAGTCAACATATAACTAAAAAATATAATTTCAATTTTAAAAATTATTCTTTGGTAGCATCATATTTTTTTGCAATATATTTTATTGTTAAATGTATAGTTATTTATACAAAAGGAAGAAAAGAAATGGCAGAAGATTATAGTGATATAAAAGAAATTGTAAAAAAAGATGAGCCTATAAAGAAGGAGGCTACTAAAAAACAAAAGGTTAATTCTGAAGATGAAAAGACTAAAAAAGTAAGAAAAACTAAAAAAGAAAATACAAAAAAGAATGAAGAAAAGAATGAAGAAAAGGCTGAAGTAAAAAAACAACCTGTAAAGAGAAAAACAACAAGAAAGAAAGTAGAAAAAGCAGAAGAAAAACCAGAAAATACTGGAATAAAAAAAGAACCAGTAAAGAAGAGAACAACAAGAAAGAAAGTAGAAAAAGTAGAAGAAAAACCAGAAAATACTGAAATAAAAAAAGAGCCAGCAAAGAAAAGAACAACAAGAAA